>Ga0051980_10000359_pt1 | contig 34264 bp, 42 predicted proteins | sample CryGey13umfilter_2_FD_55014 | JGI IMG/M metagenome (GOLD analysis project Ga0051980, IMG submission 55014) | Groundwater microbial communities from aquifer in Utah, USA - Crystal Geyser 4/9/14 3 um filter | ecosystem: Environmental > Aquatic > Deep subsurface > Groundwater | place: USA: Utah...
AAAAAAAAATTCCCAAAATCCCGTTACCGTGCCACACAAAACCCTACCCAATAACCGCAAACGCTTACGCAACACTGGTGCCGTTCGACTCGTCAAAATCCCCACTGACCGTAGAGAAAACACTAAGTCTGGGAAGGCCATCCCGTCCCGTAGGTAACTCCCCTGCTTAGGGAGGTTGTAGCAGTATCCAGCTTGCGCGGTGAGAACTCTCCAAGCCGAGGGCAGTGCCTGTCGACTAGGAGCGGGAACCCACTCCGGCCCAACCCCGTGAGGCCCTGGTAGGAGCCTCAGTCAAAGACCGAGCGTTTACTTCCTTACAACAATCCGGTTCATCGCAACGCTTGGCACGGACAACCGGTCGTAAGACGGCCAAGCATAACTTAACGGACGATACTCCTTTCTCTATTAGGTAAATTTAGATAATAGAGGCAAAAGTCACGCACGTTGATATCAGATACTACCACAGAGGACAACATGATACTGCGACCGCTGCCTAACTGGGTTACCCCGTACCAAGAGATGCATCACCACCCCGCCAGTATCAACCTTACCGTTGGTACTGTCCTTATGGAGTCCATTGACGCCCACGTACGCCGTAGCCCCCAGGACCCACCCGTAATTGACATCCCGGCCAAGATGGGACTCGAACTGCAGGAACTTCCTAAGGCCGAGAGGTACTCGATCCCACCCGGCAAGTCGGTACTGATCCGTACTGCTGAGAGCCTGGAGGTACCCGACAATGCGGCGGCCGTGATCTACGGCATCGCCTCTATGACCCAACCTGGCCAGATTTTAGACGGCGGCGCGTTCGCCCGCCCGGGGTGGAAGGGTTCGCTACTGCTACGCCTCACGAACGTAAACCACGTCCACGCTTATCACCTACATCACGGCGCTGCGTTCTGNCAAGTGGTATTTCACTCAGTTTCTAACAACTACCAGTGCGGAGAAGAGAAATGGTAAACAACATCAACCCGGAGAAAAACCTTAAGCCGGACGTTAACAAATTAGCAGCCAAGCTGAGGGAATGTCCCGGCGGGATGAAAGTCACATTTAAGAAGGTGGACGGTTCACTCCGTACCGGTGTGTTTACCCTACACGAGTCTAAACTNCCCCCCATCAAGAAGGACGTTAAGCCCCGCGCGGTGAACCCCAACCAGCTAAACATGTATGAGGTGTCAACGTCCTCCTGGAAAAGCTGCAAGAAGGACTCCGTGGTGTCGTTCGAAGAAGTCAAATAGTGTGGCTTCCTACTACGANGTATTGGGAGTCCCACGTGACACCACCCCTGAGCAGATACGCAAGGCGTACAAGCGTAAGGCGCACGAACACCATCCCGATAAAGGCGGTGACCATAACGAGTTCGTGTTGATACAGCACGCCTACGAGATCTTGAGCGATCCCAATAAGCGTGCTGTCTACGATCAGACCGGCAGGGACGGTAGTGCTTCCTCTAAAGAGGAAGCGGCCCGTACCGAGTTCATGTCGCTCCTCCGGAGCGTGGTCGACGATGACACCGTTCCGGATCACGTGAACATACTCGTGATCGTGCGAGAGGTAATAAAGGACGGCATTCGCCGGCATGTCGCTCAAGGTATCGCTTCGCGCCGGAAGTCCGCCAGGCTCAAGAAGGTGTTGCGCCGGTTTAAGAACATAATCCAGGAGGATCCGGCGTACCAAATGGTGTACGGTATGCGTCGGTCCGCAATTGCGGACCGGATACGAGCCAAGCGCTCGGTAATGCTACTCAAGGCGGTACTGGAGATCGCCAACGGGTACGAGTACGAGGCCGAGGAGCCGACCCCTAGGGCTACAGCACCAGCCGTTTTCTGGGAGCCGCGAGTATGACCGGCAAGAGTGGAGGGGCCTATAGCAGGAACCGTGGCATTCGGGGTGAGCGCGAGGCACGAGACCTGTTGGAGAAGCACACAGGGGTATACCTACGCCGGAACGGGTCTAAGCAGAGTGAAGACGGTGGTTGCGACCTTGTGTTGGTGGATGTGGAGGCGTCAGGGTTCACGGCCATGGCCAAGACCCTAGATAAGTTCGCTATTGAAGTGAAGAACACCAAGGACGGGTTCACCCCGCGCTACTGGAAGCAGTGCGTGGAGCAAGCGGATACGTTACACAAGACACCGCTCTTACTGTACAAGGTTCCGTTGAAGGGGTTCCGTGTTGCCATACGTGCCATAGACCTTCTCAGGTTTATTCGTGAGGTGTCGTTCCATAACCCGAGCCTACTTGGGTATTCAGAGTTCGGCATCGACGACATAGTACACACGACCGTACCCGTTTTTTGTAAGATAGTTGGCATTTACAGGGGTGACGAGAGTGAACGTAGTTGAGCGCAGTGTGCTGAATTTGTACCTGGACCCCCGGGTCCGCGTGGCTTGTCAGGGGCACCTGTCGGGGTGGATGTTTGGGGAAGACTGGGTGGGACAGTTTATCCGCTGCCTAGACCAAAACAAGTACGACGGCAGGGTACCAGAGGCCGCTGAGCTCGTTATGGAGCTTCATACCGCGTTCGGAATAGGTAGGTCTGATTGCGAGACAGTCGCCGATATCGTACTACGCCACAAGTCTCCCAAGTCCTACGAGGACGCGATGGACTCCGCACAGTCGTGGATTCAGCAGGCTCACATAACCAACGGTGTTGAGATTATCGCAGCCGGCAATGACGCCGACTACCGACGCAAGGGGGTGGAGTCGATCACTTATGGGGCTACGCTACAGCTGTCTGCGGACAGCTTCTTCGACTTCTCTGACGTTGACAGTATCGAGGCGGCCCGCCAAGACGACTTCCCTGATGGTAGCCATGTTATCCAGTCTGCATACCAACTGGTGAACAAGGCCTCAGCTTACGGCGGATATAAGTACGGGGACCTTGTCATGGTGGCTGCTGAGTCTGGGGTGGGCAAGTCTACCCTAATGTGTCACGAGATGGCGCATCAAGCGGCTAACGGGTATAAGGCTGCTTACTTTGCTTTGGGGGACATGACAGAGTACGACCTNTTCATCAAGCTGGTGTCCAACCTAGCTGGCGTGGATTCTGAGGCCCTTCTGACTGACGGGTACCAGCGGTATATGACTCCGGTAATCGTTGAGGCCCTGCGAAATATTAGGGTCAAGTCGCTACCNCCAGATCAACTGGACGTGTACCAGTTACTGTCCAAAGCATCCCAGCTACGCCAGAATTTTCAGTTTGACCTTCTGGTGGTTGATTATGATGCAAACATAAAAGAGTCAACTGGGCTTGGTAACTCTTATATGGAAGGCGGTACGGTGTACGCCAACCTTAAGGGTTACGGTAAAGGGAAGTGCGTGGTAATGGTTGGCAGCCAGACGAAAATTCAATACTGGGGCGAGGAGTTGGTCAGAAAGTCCTACGCCAACGACTCCAGCAAAAAGCAGCATCACGTGGACATCATGTTGGGCCTGGGGCGNAACAAGGAGTGTCCGCTAATTGGTAAGCTCAACATAGCTAAAATGCGGCGCGGTAAGACCGACGTGTGGACCCACGTGGCTCTCGATAACGCGAAGGGGCGCATCCCCGAAGTACGCAAGTCGAAATACGAGAGGCGCTTACAAGAGTACAAGATCGCCAATGGTGGTGACCTAGTTTACGAACTGGAGGACGCGGAGTGATACCTATCGGGCACAAGACGGCGCTGTTAGAGTACCTAGAGTCAGAGCTCGGGGTGGACCCCGAGCATACCTTCGAGATTCTAAACTCTGCTACGGAGTTTATATTGTACCAAGCGATGTTCTCCGGCCCGGTAGCTACCCCGTTGGGAGTAGTAGCTGTGGACCCGGCGGGGTTGTCCATCGTTAAACAGAGCGAAGTGCTAGCGCGCTACCTCCGTGGTGGTCTGACCAAGGATAACGCCATCATGGTCATTAGACAGTTACTGGAGATTGACTAGTGACTCCGGCGGTTCGTGCGCTCATAACCCCGTACTATCCGGACTGGCCCGACTGGAAGGTAAAGAAGTACCCTACCGAGAGGGAGTTAAAGGCTCTGGGTGGGTACATTCTTGAGTTCCCCCTCACCCCTCCGGTAGAGAACGCGTTCTACTATGAGCTATTACGGTTGGCGAAGGCCGTAATGAACCACAAGTATGGGCCCGGTGGTCGCTTGGACTACGACACTCTACCACACGACATCGCGTCTTCCGTCATGATGACGGTAGTGCGTAATCGCAAGCAGGTGTTCTCCTGGACCAACCTAATGAAGAAGGTGGTCAAGGACAACGTATCGTCCTACCTAGGTAAGGTGGTATATCGGGAGTCTATTGTATCCAGCATTGAGGAGATGGACCAGCACGGACAGGAGGACGGGGTAAACTACGGGTGGGAGTTTAACACCNGCGGGGTGGATACCTCGGTTTCCCCCGAGGACTTGCTCTACATGGATGAGTTAATGGTGCTTGCTGCCCGGTCTTTGGTGTCCGTGGCTGAGTCTACTCGGTCGCTTCGCCATTTTATGCTGTACAAGTTGGCAGTATACGANCTGGTTAGGAAGATCAGACACCCAGTCTACAAGTGGTTGCGCGGGTCGGACTTGGTTCGGTACTCGTACTACGTGACTATCCTTAGGATTGAGCTTTCTCCGGTCCTGAACAACCGGTATTTACAAATACAAAGTGAGGAGTTATGAAACTTGACGACCGCATTAACGATAGCTCGGAGTTCTTCTTCTTGGCCATATCCATGTTGGAGGCAGAGAAGAAGACCAGTGTGGTTCCGGAGTTATTGCAGATACTAACACCTAAACAAATGGTATTAATGTCGCATCTACTCGGGGGCCAGACAGTGCGGTGGCCGTCCACTAAAGACATGTCGTTAGCCTTGAAGGCGGCCTTATACGCGTACCACGTGTACTTCCGCGCTGCCAACCAGAAGCGGGTCCGCGAGGACTTGGGGGCGTCCGATGCGGAGTTCGCTGTGATTCAGGGCATGGTGTCTACTTGGCAGGAGCGTCTGAAGTCGGAGGTGGGATCCGAGCTTTATACTATGGTGATGCGATGAGTGAAGATTTTGAGATGCATGAGTCTGCNGAGGGCGCACAGGCAGCCGCCGACGCTCTGTCCAGGCCGGCCAGCCTAGTGGACCTGCGGTCTATCGCCCAGTCGTTCGTGCTAAAGCGCCTCAGTAACACGGACACGGTGGAGGATATCCGCCGGGCGGCTCTGTCTCGCTTACAGAATTGTCTCAACTCCGACGATAGCGAGCATAAGCTGGGCCCGGCCGCCCTGCTTGAGATCGTCACCAGCTTAAGTAATGCCTCTAAGGAGGATATGCACGCCATCCTCAAGTTGCAGGCGGAGTCTGGGTCCAGTCCGGGCGCTGGTAGGCCTGGGAGTCAGTCTCCACTGCGGGAAGTATTCTCTAATACGCAAGCCGAACAAGAACCCACCAGGATACCCATTAAGGCTTATCCAGCGCTTGACCAGCTACTACGCGCAGCCGAGTGCGTCGTGTCTGAGCGCAGTAAGGACAAGTGAGCCCAGAAGACATACTGCGGCTTACGCAGAATGGAGACCTGCACAAGGAGTTGTCACGGTTCTTCAACTCCAAGGGATACTCGGCCCTGGAACGGCAAGTGTCCGAGAACAACGCTAAGTTTAGGGACNTACCAAACAACCTTAAGCTAGCTTCTCTATACATAAACCGCTCCGGGCTAGATTTGTACCTGGGCGACTTACATACGCTGTTGTACAAGTTTCGCCCACCCACTATTGAGGAATACCTGACCCCCGAGGTAGGCGGTGTTACCATGGAGAGTATTTACGATGGGTGGCGGGAAGTACTCCTCCGTGACTTCGGTAACGGGCACCGGCGCTACCTGCCCGGGGAATTAGTTTTCACTGGTGCTATCGGCTTGGGTAAGTCTACCATAGCTATACTNATGCAAGTATGGAACCTTATGAGGGTGTGTGCCCTACGCAACCCACAGGCTACCATGGGGGCTGCGCAGAATACTCTGATGGTATTAGCGTTGTTCACGGTAACCTTGGACAAGGCTTCGTTAGCTCTGATCAAGCCGTTCAAGGCAGAGCTAGAGTTCAACCCGCGGTTCGCAGCGGTGAATAAAGTAAACGAGTTTTATGACTTCGCCGAGACCGAGACGATACCGTACAAGGAGTACGGAAACCGGATAGAGTTCCCCGGGAACATTATCGTGAACATCGGTTCGTCGGTGGAGCATGCCATTTCGTATAGCATGTTCGGTGGGTTTCTGGACGAGGCCGAGTTCCGCGGTGGGCCAGAGCGGGCGTTTTCGGTATATTCCAACCTGAAAGAGCGGGTACGTTCCCGTTTTCTAGGGTCACCATACACCTTACTAACTCTGGTATCGTCTTCCCGGTACTCGCACGGCATCATCGCGGACTACCTGAACAACATTAAGCCGGACGACGAGTTTACGCGTATTTACTCGTTCGCCATTTGGGAGATCAAGAACTTCAAGCAGTACGAGAACTCTGGGCACTTCTACGTACTCCGTGGTACCGCAACCCAACCGCATCGCATATTGGCTGACCATGAGGTCGACGCGTTTACCCGGGGCACGTTCAACATCCCAAATAAATGTAAGGTAATCTGTGTCCCAGAGGTATACCGGGGCGATTTCACTAACCGTATTTCGGAGGCCCTACAGAACTTGGCTGGGGAAGCCGTACTCCACTCATCTAAGTACGCATTCGATCGCGGGCCTACCGAGTACGCAGAGCTAACCCCGGAGTTGAAATTAACCGTAGAGCTAGGCGTGAAGACCCCAGTAATGGATATGTTACCCCCCGGAGTGTTCAATCAAGTATTTGACGTACACAGGTTTACGGTGGCCCCGGACGCTTCACGTTACGTGCATTTTGACTTGGCGGAAACCGCCGTAGCCGGCGTCGCAGTGGTGCATGCGGAGGATGACGAAGGCCGCACTGTGTACGTGGTTGACTTGGCCATGGAGGTTATAGCGGATACCCGTATTGATCTTACTAGTATTGAGAACTTCGGGATTGCGTTGTCGTCCAGGTGTCACCTACGCAAACTAACCACTGACCAGTTCCAGAGTACCCAAATGCGGCAGCGGCTGGCGATGGACGGGGCGGCAGATTCAATAGTGATACTGTCCGTAGACCGTACTACGGAGCCGTACGAGACGGTGGCACGGCTTGTGCAGGAGGGGCGAGTACTCGCCGGTAAGTGTCCGGTACTGCGCCAGCAGTGGGAGAACATACAGCTAGACAACTCCAAGTCGGAGAAGAAGGTGTTCACCGGTGGGGTTACTAGAAAGGACTTATCAGACGCGGTGGTAGGCGCGGTGTATAACGCCGTTATGGACGTTGAGAAGTCCGTCAAGTATAAGGTAAGCGACTGGCGCGATAAGCCAAAGCAGTCTACAGAGAAGTACACGGTAGGATTCGAGGAGTTATGACAGAGATATTCACGTATAGGGGGCGCGACTACGAGTTGCGGGTAAAGCACGGGGAGATTACTGGGGAGAAGCTATTCTCGGTTTCGGGTATGGACACGTGGTCACCCTCTCCAGAAGATGCCATTAGTAACTACGCCGCCTTGAAGGCCGCTTCTGAGTCCGGGTACTACAGGAATAGGAGTACATAGTAGGTAGTTTTGCCGACGTTAATATGCGTTATTTTATAGGAGATTACTTTGCGCATATTGAATTTGGCGGACGTCCATCTGTTTGACTACCGCACCCANACCCAAATAAATCAGGCTGGAGTACCCGACCGACTAACTCAGTACCAATCCCTAGCCGAGGACTGTCTACATGTAGCCCGCCAGCACGGAGCGGACTGCTTCGTCATCGAGGGAGACCTTACTCAGTTTGCGGTTAACCGTCCTATGGTACTGGACGCGGCGCAGGAGTTTTTGTCNACCTTGGTTTCCTCTTCGCTGCCCGTATTGGTGTACGACGGGAATCACGACCTGGACAGCCGCGGTGACGCGCTGCACGTACATTCCGTACTTGCTCCGATCTGCCGGGGCGTCCCTGGGGTCATGTACGTGTCCCAGGAGTCGCTGGTACCATTATGCGGCGGCACCGCGTACGTCCGNCCGTTCTTACCAGGTGCACGTAACTACGCGCCGCCATTGTTCAGTACTGACAATGTAGACGTGTTCTTCGGACACGGGGCGGTAGCTACTAGTACAGACCCATTCGGATATGTATACCNTAAGGGGTACTCTCCGGACGAGCTCATGGACCTATTTAAGGTATCCGTCGTTGGGGACATCCACCACTACCAAGTATTCAACAGGGGCTCTGGTCAAGACAAGCGGACTGTGGTAATTCCCGGGCAGCCACTCCAGCAAAACTTCAATAGTGGGTTCCCGTGTGGCGTTTCCATAACCGATACCGAGACGGTAGATACTACGTTTATCAGTGCCAGAGACCTACCACAGGCTAAGTCTTACCACTATTTCCGCGNAAGATGCGCCCAACAGGACGAACTGGCCGAGTTTCCCAACACCCACTACCAAGAGCGGAAGACAAAGCAGAAAACCACTGAAAAATCGGTAGCAGTGGCCGCTAAGGGGGATGACGGTACCCAGCTGTGGGGTCTAATGGAGGAGGCCGTCGGCGGGCTCAACTTGCAGTACAAGGATGANGTAGTAGCTACGCTTCGTGAGGCCTACGAGCAGTCCCAGTCCGCTAGGTCCAACGGCAGTCTGCGCGAGTTGCAGTTAATGTCCGTAACCGCAGAGAACTTCCTGTCCATCAAGGCACCCTACACTTGGGAACCCCCCGATGAGGACTGTNCGGTTCTGTTGAGGGGGGAGCGTAACGGGGTGGGGAAGACTACCCTAATGGAAGCTGTATTTTGGGCCGTTACCGGGGAGTTGACCAAGCGCGTTCTGGTAGCCAACATCACCAACGACACGTCCGACGCCCCGGCGGTGGTGTCCGTGGTTCTGCGTGGCACTGACGGCACCGTGTATAAGGTGGTCAGGAGCCGGGACACCAAGGCTCTGTTGAAGTTCTTCGTCAACGGGGCTGATGTCACNGGGGATAGCGTACCAACCACTCAAAGGGCCATTTACAGTACCCTGGGGTGTGGGAAGGACGAGCTTCTGTCCCTGTCGTACTTCTCGCTAAAGGGGGCCAGCGTGTTCTCTGGGTTGTCTTCGGCGGAGCAGTTGGACTTTGTGTCAAAGTTTTCCCGGGTAGACCGGCTGGATGCTGTGAGGGAGTTCGTGAAGGGTAAAATTGCGAAGCTCATCGAAGAGAGGGACGCAGCTACTGCTGAGTTGGCATACTTAGAAAAGCGGGCTATCCAACTCCAGGGCACATTAGACGAGCCATCTGCGTTCGTTCCCGTCGTCGTGCCGAGCTTTACTGCGAACGAACTATCGGAGTTAACCAGAAAGGCCGAGCTAGAGCATACCCAGGCGGTAGCGGCTCTTGCTGAAGTTGAGGGTCGTAAAAAGAAGGTAGACGAAGTGCAGAGCCGGGTTACTTTAGTGGCCAGTAAACTAAAGGCGGAGCGGGCGCAACTCCAGACCCTGCTGCAGGAAAAGGGCTCGGTGGAGTCCCAGTTGCGTAGTGTCCGGTCTGGTACTTGTTATGCTTGTGGGTCTCCAGTACACGATACCGAGCTAGAGAAGAGGCTGGACATGACTATGCAGTCGGTAGAGTCCCGCTTGTCTATTTGCACCACGCGGGCCAAGCAGCTGGCCACGAGTATGCCGGAGGTCGACGAAAGGGCTGTATTGGCGGTGGAAGCCGACATGGACGTAGCCCGGGACGCCGTGCAGAAGGCCGACACGAAGCGGTCCGAAGCCTTTGTCGCGGCACGCACCGCAGTGGCTACGGCGAACCGGGAAAAGGAGCAAGCTACACATACAGCCAGAGTGGCCGCTGCTCGGGAGGAGTTGGACTCGGTTAAGGGTAAAATTTCAGCCGTTCCGGCCGGCGCTTTACGCGACAAGTGCGCAGAGTACGCCAAAGTGTTGAAAACCCTGGACCGCGGCGGAAAGAATCAAGTGTACCTGCGCTTGATCGACAGAGCGCATCAGGACTTCATAAGTAAGGTAAATGGGGCGTTGTCCGCGTTTGGTGCTGAGGTTAAGGTGGGTACCAATAAGGAGTTATCCGTACGCACCAACTCCGTCAAGTACCGTCCGGTTGGCTCTCTTTCCGGTGGTGAGGAGCGTATCTTCGATTTTGCCGTTATGATAGCGCTTGGCGGTATGTACTGCGATTACCACGGGGTGTCCAGGCCCCCCCTAGGCATACAGATGTANGACGAAGTGTTCGTGTACCTTGCGGACCACTACTTCCAGTCTGCCTACGAGCTATTGAGCGAAGCACCCGGGGTGAAACTAGTAGCCAGTAACGATGCCGGGCTGGTACCGCTATTCAGCCGGCAGATATTCGTAACGAATGGCCCGGACGGTAGTAAGTACGAAGACAGGAACTGGACTCCGTGATATACCTAAGCGCGGTCATCATGCAGATGCGCATCCTGCAACTAGCACGGGAGACGTACGTACTAACCTACTCGTTTAGGGCAGCCGGGCGGNTACTTATGGAGGGGGTTTTACAGAACTTCGTGTTGAGAGATAGTCGGCAACGTTGCGTGGTAGACAAGATACATAAATGTTGGCTGGCATAGTGAGGTCGCTTTCGCACGTTAGTATTTAGTGCTATATGCACGTTATCAACCAAGAGGAAATATCATGAGTGATACCCAACCTGCAGTCCAACCAGAAGACTACTCCAGTGCGATGTTCGCTGCGTTTGCTAACGACATTCAGGAGGAGAAAGAACGCATTACTACCGAGGGTTCCTTCGAAAAGGAACCCATCTTCTATCCTGACCGTAAGCACCACACCTACAAGTTCCGGGCCCACCCGCTTAAGAGGTCCGACGGGAAGGGCGGGTTCAAACTGGTGCTGACCCGCGCCGTGTGGAGCCACTCTGGGTTCGAGAAGACACGCCGGCTTCCCTGTCTTGGCCGTGATTGTCCCATCTGCCACTACACTAAACAGCTGAAAGAGATCAAGCACGACGAGGCGTGGAAATACGCCCCACNTAAGGAGTACTTGATGCCAGTGTGGATTTACGAGTCGACCGCACCCAAGGACTACAAGTGGATACGTACTGGCGAATACGGGTACCTCGTACTTCGCCAGAAGGACTACCAGTCATTGAACGCGTTCCTAGCTACCCTGTCCGCCGACGAAATGAAGACGGTGCTGAACCCTAAGGTGAAAGCCCCGCGCCTCATGTTTATTGTCAGTCCCGGTTCCGACGGGTCCTCCTCCTTCTCCTTCGATCTCAAGCATGCGGACCTGCCGCCGTGGCCCGACGATATACCTGACCTCAGCACCGTATACACTACGGAAGACCACCCACCGACCGACGACGAGATGAAGGTCGTGAAGCAGACCGTGCAGCGCCTCTTGGCAGCGTCCTCTGGTACGCTCATGGAGCCTGACATGTCCCCGCACGAGAATATCCCGGGCGAGGGGTCAGCCAGTGAACTCGTGAGTCAGACCCTCGGTGCAGCCCCCAATGCCCCAGCGATACCCACCAACGGTAAGCGCTCGTGCCTGGGTACCGCCGAGGGTCTTGCGTTTGGGCATAACCCCCAGGTGTTGGGCGGTAATGTTTCTGTCACCTGTCTGACCTGTCCGTACGAGAACGAGTGCGTAAGCTCCACCGGGTCCAATTAAACAGCCGGGCGGCTATGGCTGTCTAAAGGAGATACTATGAGAATCCACTTGGAGGCAAACGGGGTGGCGGTCAATGCCATCTCCGAGCACCGCGGGGAGGACGTCAATGGCTACCTGTATCAGGTCACGTCTGGTTCACTTGTCACCACGCTGTCGTTTTGGCGCGGGGGTATCAGCGGGGTTACCAATGAGGCTCTGCTAGTGGTGTTGGCGCACCGTCTGGAGCTTCTGGACGAGAAGCTATCCTGTAATGAAAACAAGTTGGCTATCCACTACATTAAGTCGGCTCTGCGGCAGTTGAATACCAGGTCTGCTAACCGCGCGGCTCGTGGCGTCGAAGGTAAGGAGGAAGTATGAACGAGCCATGGAACTACAACCCGGTCCTGAATAAGTGCAGGACGCCCATATCTCTCATCAACATCGCCAACTGCGGCGGATACAACTTCAGTTCGTTGGTCGAAGTATACGGTGAGTCGAAGTCCGGTAAGTCTACATTCTGCTATCAGACTGCCAGCCATCTGCTAAGCGATTACGGCGATGACGCTCGGGTAGTCATCCTGACCTCCGAGGGTGTTGTAAACCGCCCCCGCCTAAAGATGACGTTCGGTTTGGACGTACTGACTGACCCTCGCATCATAGTAGAGCCGGTGTTCACTATCGAGGCAGCCAACGACGCTATCATCCGGTGGTCCACTCGAGCCACTCAAGACCATAAGTACACCGCCATCATTTGGGACTCCGTCAAGGCTACTTCGTTTGCGCGGGCCAAAGAGGTGCTCGACAAGTCGATGGCAGACAACAAGCAGTCGACGGGTGATGACGGGTCTCCAGCCCCCGGCGAGTCCCCAGGCAGGCGTGTTGCCGTGCGGTCGCTTACTGAGCCGATGGCCAAGGCACAGGTACTGGGCTGGTGTCTGAATAACGCCCTCCACGCCATCTACATGCAGCCGGTGATCATCTATCTAATTAACCAAGTCACCACCAAGGTGGATCGGTTCCAGAACATAACCATTGACTCCGGCGGCGGTTTCTCGCTACGCCACAACGTGGAGGAACGGCTGTTCTTCAAGTACATTAAGGCTGTGGGCGGCGACAAGAAGGACTCCCTGTTCAAGACCGGTACTATGAGTAGTGCCACGGTGAAGAAGTCTCGCACGATACCGTGCTTCCAGGACATACCAGTGCTAATCGACGATACATCTGGTGGACGAATTCAGGAGAACGATGAGGTTCCATTAGTGGCCAACCGACTAGGCGTACTTGTGTCCAAGAGTGGCGGTTGGAACTCCATCGCAGAGGACTACTGGTACTCGGGCATACCCGACGAGTTCAAGAAGAACAAGACAACGGCCGCCATTGTGCGGGACCCGGAGTACATGCAGGCGCTCTGCCAAGCCATCAAGCTCAAGCTCCGCCGGGAGTTCAAGCTGGTTGACTTTATGTGGTCTGAAGTTGAGCAGATAGCCAACCAGCCGTCTGCCGTTCAGGTCGAGAAGCCGGTCAAGGGCAAGAAGGCATCCAGCACATGAAGAGCGACCCGGAGTTCCTGGCCCTACTCGCCGAACAGCTTAACAGCGACCAAGTAGGGGTGTACACGCGGGCCATGGCTTGCCTTAGTCGTCCCATACCTGCCAGGACAGACGCAGAGTTTCGTCCGTTCTGTAGTGATAACGTCCAACTACAGGCACAGTTGGATGAAATCCGAGTCCATTTACAGTACCTTCGCGCGAAGAAGACGGTAGTCCTACTCAAGAATGAGTCGAAGCTGAAAAGCAACGCGAAGGAGTATGGGGCTAAGAACAGTGAAGATCGCATGGCGTGGTGCTATCAAGACACCCAGCACCAGCTGGACAAGGTGGAGGTAGACGCTATGGCGGCGGTCGCAGAGCGCCTACACGGTGCCATTTGGAACCTAAAGGCGCAAATGGAGACAATATAATGGAGCGGATACTGTTCATTGGGAAGCTCGAACCGGAGTCTATTAGCTTCCTGCGCGAGTCAATGGTAGAGATTGGGATACCGTATTCGGTATCTTCGTTCACCATGGACATTAACGTGAACCGACCGTTCATCCTCTTAGAAGTCTCGAAGATGCGACCCACGGTGGTAATCTGCCTGGGGTCCGCAGCCACTCGCTTATTTGGTACCTTTGAGGACGACCGGATTACTGCGGTACGAAAGATGCAGTTTTCCTGCGCCGGCACTCCGGTGCACACCACCTACAACCCGGCGTACATCATGAAGACTGGAGGCAACAGGAGCCGGGAGTTTAAGACTTGGGTGGCGGATATCCGAGCCTTCTTCAACCAGCACAGCGCCAATTACGAGGAGAAGTCAGCCCCACTTACCGTGTACACGGTAAACCAGTACGTGGAGTTTATATCGGCATACTCACGGACCCCGAGGTTGGCGCTGGACTATGAGGCTAGCTCACTCACGCCACTCCTATGCGGATTTCACCTAGCTGGTATCGGGCTGTCCGACGGTACTACATCTGGGTACTTGACTATTAGGGACTACGGGAACCCACATGGAGACCTACCTCCGGAAGTACGCGACAAGTTGGGTAGGTTCTTGAAGTACTTAAACAACAACAGGCGGCTTCTCGCGTTCAATATTAGCTACGAATACAAGGCTACTCTAGGCGCGTTTGGGGTGCATCTGGACAAGTTACTGGACGTTCTCCAGATGGGCCGCACCATCGATACCCGGGGAGGTCTAAAGGAGCAGTCCGAGCTCCTCCTGGGGGTACGTGGGTGGACCAAGGAAGTCGATCTGTGGATAGAGAATATGAAGTACGTGCTCCGTCTTTTCAGCCCTACCTATACAGCCAAGGGGCCCAAGGACCGTGCCGAGTACGTCGTTTTAGCCAAGGAGGGTATAGCAGCCGCGCTGGATAAGTTACTGTCCAAGGATCTGAAGTCAACCTCGAAGGCGAAGGAGTCCGTGGAGTACCTTCTAGAGGCTTCCACCCCGCTCTATGGTGGGCGGGAGGCGGCCCTAGCCAAGCTGGAGCATTGGTTACTCGCTAAGGGTGATGCCGGTGATTGGGAGGGGCGGTATACCGACATACCGGTGGAAATTACGGCTCCGTACTGCGCCCAGGATTGTTACAACACCGTTCGGCTGGACGACTATTACACCACCAAANTGCAGGAGCAGAACTTGCAGCAGGCGTATAAGTACTATAATGAGCAGATGTACTTCGGTATCCGTGGCTCGTGNACCGGGTTTCGGTGGGACGATGAGTACGTAGAGGGCGTCAAGCGGCAGTACTTGGGGGTTGCTACGGGAGCTCTACGTAACTTCCTGTTGACCAACCGGGCCAAGTCCGTTTTAGGGTTAGACGTGGTAAAGGAAATGCAGGTATTGTCCGCTAAGGACATGGACTCGCTGAAAGCCGTGTTCAATCCCAACAACACTCAGGCAGAGAATACCGCCAAGCTGTCTGAGGTACTATGCTCGGACTCCGTACGCCTAGCTATGATGTTCGCCTACCTGAGCTCAGAGTACTATAGCGGAGAAATACACGCGGTGGAGTGTCCACTACTAGTGAAGCTGCTACTTAATTACGCCAAGGGCATACCGAATTATCCACAGCTGGTATCGCAGGCGATAATTAGGGCCAATGTTCAAGATATGCTTACCCCCAACGAAAGGGCGCTGTTAGTCAAGTTTTCTCAATACCAACTTCCGGACGCCGCCGCGGGAACTATCGAGGCGGTAGCCAACGCCGCTGCCAAGTACTTGGGGGTGGATTTGGACGATGAGAACACCTGGACTGACGACTACCGATGTATATTTTACTTCAAGCTATTCAAGAAGGCAGATAAGGGTGTGTCCGCGTTCTGCGATGGGGTGAATGGCCGGAAAGCCGTATACGTAACCCCGGTTAACCACCCGGATACGCACCTGTCCGTGTATCGTCCGCTTGGGGAGGCCGATGCCGATATGAGTAAGTTACAGGAGCTGGTGTCCAAGTACTCGCTTAGTGAGATAAATGAAATGGTGGGCGCGGCCCAGTAGTACACCTTGGTGCGCCGTTTAAATAAACTTATATTGGGGTATTTTCATGTTGGATTCTAACACACTGCGTCTACAAAGTTCCGACGGACAGCCGGTTACCGTATTGCTGGTACGTAAAGTAGGGACTGGTAAATGCTTCACTAACGAATACATATACGTACCTGCTTGACTTACGTCCTCAAGGTGTAGGTCGAGTTTTACTAGCCGACTTTAGACTACGACATGTGGCATCAGGTGGAGGCACGGTTTCTAGCGGAGCGGGGATTTTATAAGGTTATCGTACCCTACCAGTGTACGCTGTCGGATTTACTTGAGTTCATGGGCAATACTAATTCACTCGCACATCACCTGGGAAGAGCTGAAATGGTACTNACCACGTCGTATGCCTAGGNGGCGCTATCGCATAGGACCCGACCTAGGACGACAGTGGTATCGTCGGGCCGTGTGANAACGGGTTTTTGTGGATACCGGTTGCTCTCTCTGCAGTAGTGGCTTAATATACCCACTTAGACTTCCCTGCGTCGTACACACGCAGTAATCCGTTATCTAGGCAGTTTTGGTGCTCTGTCTTGGTGGAGTTGAATTTATCCCCTAGCATCTGGGCTAGATTACTCCTTCGGGAGTACTGCTTCGAGTGCCGCCAGTATTCCTTTTGGGAGAATGTCTTGTAGTCCGGGGGCAGGTCCGCCGCTTTGGTAAAACCGGCCTTCGCGTAGGCGGAGCCGGTGAACTTGTCCAAGTGGACGTACGAGGTGATCGGCTCGGACACTCCAGTAAGGCGGCGGAACCCAGCCATGACCTTTCCCAACCCGCCGGGTACCGACATAGTGGTGGCGTACCGTAGTAGTTCCCAATTCTGAGTTCCTCTTTGAGACGCGCCTACTGAGAACGCTCCTACGGCCACTACCTTATTAGTACTACGGTGGACCAGTCCAACGTAGTACCGGGCCCTGGTAGCCCCTTGGAGGTGGTGCTCGGATAGTACTACATTAGCTTCCTTTTGTTGGAGGAGCACCACGTTGCACTGGCGCGCGTATGCCCGAAGACTGGTAAAGCCCAACTGGTGACGTAGGTAACGCTGTATTTTTTCTTTGCCGTTTTCCCATTCATCTTCCCAGACGTGCAGTACCCGCACCCCCTTGGCAGCAAAGTAGGCCGATTTGTCAGCATGGTAGTTGCGGTCTTTATACAACTCGGAGTGCCAATAGAGGCCGTTATACTCAATACCGATATTGCGCTCCGGCAGGAATAGGTCCAGTTCCTTACCGTCACGATACCGGTGTATCACGGTCTCGTCCAGCCCTTCCAAGTACTCCTTGAGTTCTACTTCGGCCTTTGTTTGTACCATCCCACAGGTGGGGCACCCGCGACCGCGAAGGTGGTCTAACGGAGCCTGTCGGAATTCTCCGTGAACCGGGCAAATAACAGTTATTTTAGTCTTACCGTTGGCGTACTTGGTTTTCGAGTAGTCGTAAGTACTACCATGCTTTACGGTGGTGCGGTCTTTGGACGTGGTAGCTGCGCGGCTGTTCTTCTTTTCGTTGTGTAGTTTAGCGCGCTGTTTCGTTACGGCTATTGAGTTCCGTCTTGCACACTCTGGACACCCGTGACCCTGTAAGTGGTACCCCGGTGCCTGTATGAACCTGGTTTGGCAGGTGTTACAGGTGATAGGCACCTTAGTCTTGTTGTGCGTATAGTGCACTTCGGAGTAGTTGTACTTGGTGCCGTGTATTTTCACAGCCTTCAACTTCCACTCCTCAGTGGCAAGACCTAAGTCAACGTTGTCAGTCCTCGTTTTCTTTTGTTTCTCCTTACCACATTCCGGACACCCCATGCCCTTACGATGATTGTTCGGGGACTGAACGAAGTCCCCGTGTGTCGGACAGGTAATAGTAACGGGTACGTGTATCGTTTGATAAGTGACTTTGTCGTACAAGTATTTGTTGTTGTGTACCACCACGGCTGTTTCGATAAACTTCTCTTGGGGTGTTTTCATGTTGGACTCTAGTGTACCATGCTTGAAAAGTGCTGACGGACAAACGGTTACCATGGACCAGGCTATCTCCCTGGCGCGTAAAGTGAGAGCTGGTAACTGCTTCATCAACGAGCACATATACGTACCTGACTATAATGTGAATGGCGCGATTACCAAGCGTTGGACCAGTCCGTATCACGGTATACCCGGAAACAGCGATGTAAAGGGGGCCCTGCTCCCGTGGTGGGAGGACGGGTTTTCCCTTCATGCCGACTTTGCCCAGAACGAGTACAAGGTATTTGCGGCTCTGGCTAACGAGCCGGCCATTATCGAGGCTTTCCGGCAGGGTAAGGACATCCATCGGTTTATCGCGTCCAAGACCTTCCAGAAGCCAGAGTTGGAGATCACGTCGGCAGAGCGGAGCGTGGCCAAGCGGCTATCGTTCGGCCTACTATACGGCAAGTCAGTGGCAGCTATCGCGGTAGACTACTTCCGGGGCGACATCACCTACGCACAGAAGCTATTCGACGACTTCTTTGAGATGTTCCCGAATATTAAGGTGTACATTGAGAAGCAGAAGGAGATGCTTTTCAATCTGGGGTATATTACAACCGTGTGGGGCGACCCCATCCACATTACCTACGACGCAAACAAGAAGTCCTCTGTAAACGACGCGATTCGGTATTCTGGAAACTACCCCACACAGTCCACCGCCAGTTCAACCGCGGCACTGGTCGGGGTACGCATCATGGAGGCCGCCGACGCCAATGGGTGGCCCATATCTCTTCCTGGGTTTATCCACGACTGCCTTGAGGGTAGCTTCGCCAATGATTTCCTACTCAAGGCGTTTGACATCGTGCCTAACTTCGCTGAGAANTGGCCGTTCGACAACTTCGGTCTCCCGATGTCCATCGATATGGAGATTGGGGTACGCGGTGGTCCGTTCTTGGTCGAGTTTAAACGCCCCAAGGGCGAGCTTAAGTTCATCAAGGACGGGGTACTATCAGCTAAGTTCGATGGCCGCGCCGATGCGGTGGACCTACTGTTTGATCGTATGAGGACCACCGGGTACTCTGTGGAAACTTCCGACGTCGAGGAGGAGGAGCACTACACGTCGTGGTCCGAAATGTACATGAAAGTCGCGTCCGCGTTCCGTCTGAGCATGGGGAGAAAGGTACTTAGCAAAGCTGGAACGGTCCTTATCATGCGCAGTGCATAATTTTTTGCCGGTGGGTGCAATGGACACTATGGAGTTTATCACCAAGGCGCAATTGAAGCACGGGCAGCGGTACCAGTATACGCGCGCCAACTACAGTGGGAGTCGTGTTGCGGTAATCGTAACATGTAGGTTGCACGGGGATTTTGCCGTAAAACCGGAGTACCATTTACGCGGCCAGCACTGTAAGAAGTGCGCAGTAGTAACCGCGCATAGGAGTAGGGCANATAGTGTGTACGCGAAGCTTATAGATAGGTTTAAGGTTGTACACGGGAGCACCTACGACTATTCCGGGGTAGTATATCGGGGGTGGCATGTTCCGGTAGCCATAACGTGCCAGACGCATGGGGTATTTAATCAGAGGATAGGGAATCATTTGTCCGGCATGGGGTGCCCGGAGTGCGGTAAAATCAAAAACGCCAACGCGGCTACGAAGTCTACATTGCAGTTTGTTTCGGATGCCATACGGTTGCATGGTAACAAGTATGGCTACGCAGAGGTGGCGTACGTACATAGTAAACAGAAGGTAGCGATTAGGTGCCCCATACATGGGGTGTTTTTCCAGGTCCCTTACGTGCACCTGGCAGGAAAGGGGTGTCCCTCTTGTTCTAGCGCTGCCAGCAAGATGGAGTCTGCAGTAGCCGCGTGGTGTAGTTCCCGCGGCATGGCGTACGAGCGCGAGGTCACTATTAAGGAGTTCAACAAGTACAAGCGGTTTGATTTTTATTTTCCAGTGTTAAACTGCTACGTTGAGCTGGACGGGCTATTTCATTGGTCTCCAGTATTTGGCAAAAACCGGCTAGAACAGCAGAAACTACGGGATGCCGCTGCTGACCAGTGGTGTAAGCATAACGGGGTCAAGCTGTATCGGTTCACGTCGGCTAACGACTGCGTGAATTTTTTGAGGAGCACACTATGTTAGTTCGTTGTATCACTATTTTGTCTGAACTTGCGTTCCGCTTGAACATGGGGAACAAGATCGCCGTGAAGACTGGTAAGGTACTGGTAACCAAGGAGTGATAAAGACATGATGGTAAGCCAAATGGTACACTTTCACGCGGTCAGTTCTAAGGTGCGATCTTTGTATATACACGGGTGGGCCCAGATGACGACGTCAGTATCATGGTCAAGTATTTCTACGGGGTTATAGTAAACCACAATCAAGTGCTGCCCCTGTAACACTCTTCGAAAACTACAACACAAGGAGTATCGACAATTGGGAATACAAGGAGATGATGGCGATATCTCCAGTGCTTTGGAGATTCTGCACAACGCAAGTAGCCTTTTAACCCACCAGAGGGGTATAGAGCCAACCGACAACGATACCGGGGTGTGCGTTGACTGTGGAGAAGACATTGAACCCGCCAGACTAGTGGCGCGCCCCGGATGTCGTCGGTGCATATTCTGTCAAGAATTCAACGAAAGGCAAGGTAGGCGGGTTAGATAGAGCGGGGCTTGTCACCCGTTAGTATAAGTTACACACAAAGGAGATTACAATGCAATACCCCGAGAAGCTTGACCTCGTCATTGGACTCGCTTTTGGCAGTGAGAGTAAGGGGGCCATCTGTGGCCATCTGTCCATGCGAGAAGATTATGATACCGTGTGCCTGCAGTACTCCATGAACGCTGGCCATACATTCCTACACCCCGACGGCTATCGCTACGTGCACATGGCATTCCCCAACGGCGTGTTCTCCCCGAGCCTGAAACGCATCCTGTGGGGCCCCGGGTCTGTGTTGAACATGGACGTGTGGGAGCGCGAACGGGCGAGTCTCGTGGAGCGAGTTCCTGGGTTCAGCTCCGTGCGATTGCTTATCCACCCCAATGCCGCCATCATCCTCCAGCGTCATGTCGACGAGGAAGCCGGCCCCATGACCAAGATCGGCAGCACCAAGAAGGGCGTCGGTGCTGCCATGATCGAGCGCATTCGCCGCAACCCCGACCATAACAACTTCGCTCACAACGTGCTGCGCGGCACCCCCTTCGAGCAGTATGTCGCCAAAACCCCGGAGGAGTTCAACCGGGAAATGGACTGCGCCAAGCGGGTACTCGTCGAGTCGTGCCAAGGCTACTCGCTGTCGCTCTATCATGGGTTCACCCCGTACACCACCAGTCGGGACATCACCACCGCCCAGGTGTTCGCTGACTGTGCCATCCCGTGGCGGTGGTCCCACGTGGCCAACGTGGTGGGTGTATACCGGACATACCCCATCCGAGTGGCCAACCGCTACGACGAGTCCGGCAGCCAAGTGGGCTGGTCCGGCCCCTGTTACGATGACCAGTCTGAGGTCTCGTGGGAAAATCTCGGACTGGTACCCGAGCTCACCACCGTTACTAAGCTACCGCGCCGCGTCTTCACGTTCTCCGAGAAGCAGCTTTCCGAAGCGATCCGCCAGTGTGGCGTCGACGAGCTATTCCTGAACTTTATGAACTACCTACCCAGCGTTATGGACGTTTCTAATATCCTGAGCAAATCAGTCAAAGTCGCGTCGGAAAACGGAGCCGTTCTGCGGTACGTGGGTGTCGGTCCTAACCCTAACCAGATTCTTGACTTGACCAATATGTCCGACTTCTTGAAGTTGGCTACGGCGGCAGCCCAGTTCCCCAACCAGCACGGGGTGCGGGTATGAGCCCGAGCCAGTTCGAGGCGCTGCTTAACCAGCACCACGAGGAAATTCTTTGCCTATTCCGCACCAAGGGGGCTGAGTACGCATGTCAGGACAACGACTGTCTTGCTAACTTCAAGGAGTCTGGGGAGGAGGTTGGGGTGAACCCGGAGACGGCCCTATACTTNGCGCTGAACAAGCATCTGCGATCCATCCGTACATTCCTCCAGGACCGACAGCTTGGCCAGACCAGAGCGTTGTCCGAGCCCATCTCTGGTCGCATCCGGGACGCACAACTTTACCTATCCTTCCTAGAAGCCCTTGTCATTGAAAGTGAGCGCCGGGGGTCTAATGGAGTCTGACGCGGAAATTCCGGTTTATGTCACCATCAAGGATATGGTAGACGACATCGTGGGCTGGGCCTCTGGTACGTTCCCCAACAGGGATTTCCACGTGGTGCAGAGGAAACTAGCCATGTGCGAGATACCAGAGTTGGTGATCGCATTGGGTAGCGGCGACAAGGAGGCTATAGCCGGTGAGGTAGCCGACAACGTCATTCTGCTCGTGGACGTGTGCGAGCAGTTGGGTATCGATTTCGCCCAGGTGGTCCACAAGAAACTGCAGACTAACAAGGGCCGCCAGTGGACCATAGACAAGCACGGCATGTCCCAGCATGTAAAGTCCGACGAATGAGTAACGATCTCCGTCTTATTAGTGGCGGTATCGGGGCGATATACCTAAGAGCCAGCGAGGTTATCGCTCTCGACGAAGAGGTATACCACAACGGGCAGGAGGTGGTTACAACCGTGTTCTTGCGCGGCGGGGAGAAGTTTTCTATTCGCGCTAGCGCTAACGTCGTGTATGAACAACTTTATGGGAGATCTAATGGAAGCCTGTAAATATATCGCGGTTCTAACCGTCGACGATTTCTTTGCTCTAAGTCACGTGCACCGGTACCACACTGAGCACACCACTCGCGTGCAGTCAGTAGCCGAGCACTCCTATCGTGTTTCTATGATGGCTGTCAAGGAGTTGTATGAGCTATTCCGGAGTTATCCCGGGTGGGCGCAAAAACAGCGCCCACTTGCCGAACTCGAACTGGAGATATATCGGTATGGGCTCACTCACGACATCGACGAGATCGACGGGGATATTCCCACTAACGTCAAGCAGCGACTTCGGGAGTCCGGCATCAACGTGAACTCCATCACCCACCGGCACTACTGGGGTGCCAAGGGTATCCACGAGGACAACCGGGAGGTCGACCCATTAGTGAAGGGGTTGGTGTCCTTTCTGGACTCCGTAGAGGGGTGTCTTTTTGCCACGCACAGGATACCGGACGGTAACGCTAAGTTTGGTGTGCTGGCCGACTGGGACGTAGTACTCCAAGATAAAATTCGCGTATATGAACCTCTTTTTCCGGAGGGCTTTCTTGTCTCCATCTACACCAAGCTGTACCGGTACGCAGACTCCACCTGGGTGTAGTCAGTGTACGTTCGGCCGTCGTATTATAAGGATTGCGCAGCGGATTATTCGCTGTACGCTTTACGGCTGTCGAAAGTCTGAGAATTGCGTGTGCATTGACTTCAAGCAGAGGAAACNTAAATGAACATACACGACGCCGCCCTTCTAATGCAAGAGGGCCGTGCAACAACCCGGCGGGCATGGCAAGATGAAACACACGTTGTAACCATGGGTGTCCCCGTATTCGGGGGGCGTTCTTTCTTTAAGCGCACCCCGCTCTGTATCGAGCTGTGGGTTCCATCCGCGGAGGACGTGCTCGCAGAGGACTGGATGGTACTCTCCTTACAGGGACGACTTGCTCAAATGGACGCAGAGTTAGCCGAAGACTCTGCGGACTGACATGCGGGGCAAGTGGAAGTACGCCTACATGGATTGCGCCCTGCGGTTTGCTAGTATGTCGCGCAGTCGGGAGCTTAAGGTTGGCGCGCTCCTAGTGCGGCACGACACCCCGCTGGGGTGGGGGTTTAATGGCACACCGCCCGGAGAAGACAATACCTGTGAAAGTAAGGAGCTAGGACCCACCGGCTGTAGTACCGCGGAGTTCCCGTACATTGACGAAGACGGTAGCCGGTACAAGTGGGTAACCAACCGGGCCGTGATTCACGCCGAGGATAACGCCCTGCGTAAGTTAACGAGGTCGGGCGAGTCTGGGGTGGGTGCCTCTTTATTCGTGACGGTAGCCCCGTGCACCACCTGCGCGGCCCGTGTGGTCGACGCCGGGGTGGTCTCGGTGTACTACCTGCTGGAGTATAAGAATTCTGCCGGCATCGAGTACCTGCGGAAGCATGGGGTTGTGGTAGAACAACTAAATTATCAACACGCTTTACTGCTTCTAGGGGAGCAATACGTCCATGAGGCTAGTCAAGCGGTTCAACACGTTGTAATGATTAAAAAGAGGAAACCTAATGAAACTGCCGTACGACCCATTTGCAAAAGATGTGTGGTATGAAACCTACCGCGACCACTCCGAAGATACTGTTAATGGCACCTTACGCCGGGTAGCCAAGTATGTCGCCTTCGCTGAGGAGACGGAAGAAATGCGGATCAAGTGGGAAGAGATATTCTACGATATGCTGCTTGACTTCAAGTGTACGGCCGGCGGTAGGATATACTCTAACGCCGGTACCAGTTGGGGTAGCGCCACTATGATGAATTGTTTCGTGTCCCCACGCCGGAAGTACGACATCGACTCGGTGGACGGCATCTTGGAGGATGTCCGAAACCAGTGCCAGACTCTCAAGTCGGAGGGTGGGTGGGGTCAGAACTTCTCCTTCATCCGACCCCGTGGGGCATTCGTTCACGGTATTGGCGTTGAGTCCCCCGGTGCCGTCCGTATGATGGAGATTTATGATCGCGCTTCAGACGTGATTACCTCTGGCACTGGGCTAGCCCCCACACACGAGAAGGCCAAGCGCAAGGTGCGGCGCGGTGCTATGATGGGCATCCTGGACGTGTGGCACCCCGACATTATCGAGTTTATCACGGCCAAGCAGACCCCGAACAGGTTGAGCAAGTTCAACTTATCTGTGAATTGTACCTCCGATTTCATGGACAAGGTGTCCCTCGTCAAGCTCACTGACGAGGCCTTGAAGCAGCCTTTGAGCCCGGAGCGTTTCGAGGAGCTCACGACCGCGCGGTCTGAGTACGACCAGTGGGACCTCATATTCCCAGACACCGGGTACCCGAAGTATGCCGCTGAGTGGGATGGGGACTTGCGCAAGTGGGTCGCTAACACGCGTCCGGTGAAGGTGTACCGAACCGTGTCTGTGTCGTGGCTGTGGGATCTCATTATGGAGTCCACCTATAACAAGGCCGAACCCGGGGTACTGTTTTTGGACCGCGCCAACGAGATGTCCCCGTTTTGGTACCACGACCATATCGTCGCTACCAACCCGTGCCTGTCCGGAGATACACTGGTGCTGGTGTACAAGGACAACGGGCAGCTGCCCGTAACATTGGAGTCTATACCACTGTCTAGCGTCCAACCCGGGCATACTGTGCACACCCCACAAGGCCCGGCCTTGGTTACTATGTCTGCGAAGACACGGGAAAACGCCGTGGTGGTACGCTCGTGGTTCGAGACTTCTAGCGGCCAGATTCTGTCGGTGGTACACACGGCTGACCACAAGTTCTATAACACAAGTATTGGAGAGTTCGCTGTACTACCCCACGCGCCTGGCTCTTCCGCGCTCATCAGTTATGTTTCTAGTGATGGTTTGCTGGTAGAGGAAACGGCTAGCTGGTTGCGGCAGGAGCCGTGCGGGCGTATGGATGTGTACGACATTGAGGTTGATGTCGCCCACTGCTTCTACGCCAACGGTGTCCTGGTCCACAACTGTGGGGAGCAGACTCTGGCATCGGCAGGGGTATGTAACCTGGGCTCCGTGAACCTAACACAGTTCGTCGACCCGGTCACTAGCGGGTTCGATCTCTCCCAGGTATCCAAGTACGTGCGCATCCTCGTGCGGTTCCTGGACAACATCAACTCGTTGTCTTTCGCTCCACTTCCCGAGTACGTGGATTCGATGCGCAACAAGAGACGTATTGGGGTGGGCGTCATGGGCTGGGGGTCGGCCTTATACATGCTACGCACCCAGTTTGCTTCGGACACTGCCGCCACTCTGCGAGAGCAGCTGATGTCCACGGTAGCTCGTACGGCTTATGAGGCGTCCATTGATCTTGCGGAAGAGAAGGGCGCGTTCATGTACTGCGACCCCTTGAAGCACTCTAGCGGAGTATTCGTACAGGGTTTGGGGCTCTCCCCAGAGTATATGGAGAAGCTGCGTACCGTTGGTATTCGTAACAGTTCGTTGTTGTCCATTCAACCCACCGGTAACACGAGCATCCTAGCCAACGTTGTTTCCGGCGGTTTGGAGCCTGTGTTCTCTCCTGAGTACATCCGCACTGTAGTAGTGGCGTCTATCCCCGAGGAGCTAGACGGAGTGTGCCCAAAGTGGTACGAGGGGGAATGGTACCAGACGTCTGTGTTCCAGTTCGCAAAGGAGGGGGACGAGGACATTCTACGTGGCATGGGTCCGGTATCCGGGTCGGTGTACAAGATTGACCGCAACCGGGGCCTGACGCGGGAAGAACTGTGCCAGGACTACGGGGTGCGGTACTTGGCCGCACGGGGTGAGTGGGANCCGGGGGCCAAGTGGGCTTCCACGGCCATGAACCTACCGGTCAATGCCCACCTGAACGATCTGACGGGATTCGCCCGGTGGGTAGACTCCGCGATCAGCAAGACCATTAACATCCCGTACGACTATCCCTACAACGACTTTAAGAGCATCTACTTAGACGCGTACCGCAGCGGTGTCCTAAAGGGGGTGACCACGTATCGGGCGGGTACTATGACGTCCGTACTCTCCGCCGTCGATTCTCGTACCAAGGAAGATGAAGAGATCGTCCTGGACGACTTCAAGGTACCGCCCCAGTGCCCTGCCGTGATGAACGTTCTTCGGGCGGATGGTAAGAAGTGGTACGTGGTGACCATCATGGACGTCACCAATACCCGGCCTATCGCTATCTTCGCGCATACCAACCATGCAGAGAAGGGGGTAACAACGTCTGACGCCGTTGAGCGTCTGATACAGCTGGCGGAGGACAAGGGAGTACCCGCCGCGTGGGTCGCCCAGGCCGTCCGCAAGATAGACAAGGACAACAACGTCACTAAGCTCACCCGCGCGTTGGGCCTGGTACTCCGACACCAGGTAGCCATCAAGCACATCGTGGCGGCGCTAGAGTCGGTGCCTGACGTGTATGTCGGGTCGTTTCTGTTTCACATCACCAAGTTTTTGTCCTCCTACATCAAGAGCGGGGAGAAGGTGGTGGGCGAGAAGTGTCCCGAGTGCGGGGCTGAGTCGATGGTGTACGCAGAAGGGTGCAAGAAGTGCCTGTCCTGCGGTGCTTCCAAGTGCGGTTGACATCATGAGTCAGAAATTGCTGAAAAAGCTTAGGAAGCTGGCGCGGGAGGAAGCATCCCCAGTAGCCATACCTCACCTAGCGTTTGTAAACCAGTTTACTGGTGTAGTAATGCCGGACCGCGCCCCAGTAGGCTCGTACAAGCAGGTATACCGGGACCTGAAAAAAGCCGTTAAAAGGCTCAAGTAACACTCAACCCCATAGTGGGGGGACTCCCCCGCGTTAGATATTTTTAACCATGCAACAGGATATACATTATGAGCAAGAGCAGGCCTTACCTCGTTACTGACAACGTTACCGGCGAACGGAAACTGGTTGAGTCGGGTTCCCAAGACGGCGCTCGGAGCCGGGTCACCAAGGACCGCTTCACCGTGTTTACGCCCAACACGGCTGAGGTCGCGTCCCTACTGGGCACCCAAGGGGTGAAGTACGTACCCCTTGACGGTGAAGCGCCCCAAGAGTAACCGGTGGGTCCTGGGTGATGAAATAGGTAGACGTGGAGGGGCCTAGGCCCCTCCACTAGTTGGTGTGTAGGTTCGATTCCTGTCTCGGGGACCAACAATAGTGGGTGTAGTCCAGTTAGGATGGAGGACGAAAATACCATCGTATTCATAAACAGCCAAGAGGCTTAGTGGCAAAATACGTTGAGTAGGAAGAATCTCTGGGAATCATTATTCCTGACAAGTAGTTTTAAGTATAGTTAGTATTTATTCGGCGCACAAGTTCTTCTAGAGTTATAATGGCATTGTAGCTTTAATTCAACCACACTTTAGGAGAACTGAAATGAGCAAAGCCACCCATTCTTACAAGGGCCAGAATATTGTATTGGTAGGTAAGTCTAGTGCATGGACCACTTATCGTCTTCCCGGTAGTACTACTAACCTCAAAGCACGTATTAAGTCTGAAGAACTTAAGAACCCAATTAAGGGCAAGATTCACTCAGTTACCCCCAGCGCTGGCCAGAAAGCCCTGATGGACGACATAAAGCGGGTTATCTCTAACAAGAAGCCCGTCAAAGAAGTCGCTACTAAGACTAAATCTAAGGTTGATCCCGACTACAAGCGAGGTCTCCACGTCGGGAAGATCGACGGCAAGCGGACCCAAGACTGTGACGATGAAGTAGCACATAAGTTTCGCGGCAAGACTCTGGATGAACTCTATGCTTTCATAGCCAAGGACATGACTCACTGGAAGCACCCCAAGGTCGCTCATTCTGGTACCGGGGGTGGGGCCGAGATTATCGAGAAAGATCTCCACAATATGTACAAGCACTGTAACTCGGGAATGCAAAGGATGAATTTAGGCAATATTTACCGGGCTCATTGTCGCCAAACCCATAAACAGTAGTATGCAGGTAATGAGCTTTTCCTTATTTAGGAGTTCATCATGGCTGACGGACTTACNAAAGAGCAATTTGTGGAAAAAACTAACTTAGTTCATAACAACAGATATAGTTATGATAAAGTGGACTATATTACCCCGATTTTGAGGTAGAAGTTAAACCTTATAGATGCATTGGTGGGATTGTTAATATAAAGAAATTTAACGCAGCAAGTCAATTATTAGGAGATAAATTTATGATTTACACAGAACAAGGGTTATTCAGTTATTCCGGTATGCAGAAGATGAACCTCGGCAACCGGGGCCCCACCACTGCAAGGAGGAAATCATGATACAAAAAACCATAAAAAGGCTAATGACATTATTTGACAAGTATTGGGAGACCTCAGACCCGGAGCAGCTGCGCCCAGCAGTGGAGTCCACGCTGCGCATGACGTTAATGGAGGAAGCGGCGTTTCTGCTGATGGTATCGGAGTGGTTGGACCGCGGGCAGGTAGCCAGGGCGCAGAACGTCATACACACCAGACTGGCTAGCTTGGCGCTGCCGCCAGATGCGGGCCAGGCCCGAAAGTAACCCCAGGCCCGACTGGCATCTGCATCCGCAGTGCCACCGCGGCTTGCGTGAACAGTAATCGGCGTATCTTGAAGCATCGATACCACNTAGTTCCGTCCGACCCTAGGGCTATCCTAGAGTATATCCTGCCCAGCTTGGTGGAGTTTTTTAGTGCGACCTCTACACGCTGCGCGTACTGTCCCACCCGCGTTTGCTTTCCCTTAGTATTTGGAGGGTCAACCCGTACTATAATCAGCCGTCTACTGGTGTCAATCAGGTACTTCATTGGATTCTCGATTTACCGTGGCAGCTACCGGTATTTGTGGGCCATGCCAGTTGAAAGAGCCGTAGTGGTACCCGGCCGGTATTTCACGCGGGGCATCCAGGGAGTACCCGACGGCTGTAAATGCGTCCAACAGCCGGGACGCATATTGGTGAAACTCAAGGTGGTCTTGGTCCATTACTGCTCCAGATGCCAATCAAAGTTGCGAAATATGTACNTCAGGGTGCGTGGCCCGACTACTACCGCGATAAGCTTTACCCACGGCAGTACGTGGGTACCTCCCAACCGTTCTTCTAACTCGAAAAGCTGTGCCAGATCTACGCCATACTCCTGCATAGTGCTCTCGTTTATGAGCTTTGCTCGGGCGGGCAGCCACTGGGAGAACTTATTTAGGGAAGAGAAGCTCCCGTCCACAGTGAAGTTACCAAATCCAATCTCTTTTATAATGATCCGGTGTTGCGTTAGCTGCCAAGTCACCGGAGCTGCCCCCACAGGGACCCCGAACAATCGCAAGGCCATACTCATGCGCGTTCGTAGTTTTAGCTGGTTGAGTTTGTTACCGCTTTTGGTTATGGTTACTATTTCTGCGCCCATTTGGGTTCCTTTGACATAATGGCAAGTATCGCCGCCGTTATAAATATTGATGAACGGAGTAACACTATGACTCTACCAGATAGCGACAACCCGTCGTCGACCGCACAGTTTAACTTCGTGTACGACCTTACGTACGACGGAGACTCCCAAACCGTGCTTTTCCACGACATCGTAAACGAGGTGTACGATTCCATGCCGTTCTTCCTTTTTCAAGCGTTTACGCAGGCACACTGGGACGCGGATAAAGCGCTTGGCATCATCAATGCCATTCTGAACTACCGAGACGTACGAATTATACCATCCGAGCGGAGGGCGGTAATGTTTCCGAGGTCGATTCCGTCTTTCGTCACCATTGCAGTGCAAGCCCTTAATGAGTTGCCCAACGTAGGACTAGATGAGTACGAGGATGTAGTGAATTACTGTCGTGAGCGGTGGGGCGTATCGGTGTAACGACGTTTAGTCGGTGGTTTTATGAATTGGGAAAAGACAATATGACGAACGCATCAGCAGTAATTTACAGGTACGTAGATAACGATGAGGGACAGGACGAAGTGCCAATCGATGTCGAGGGGACGGTCTCGGTAACGCAGGACGCGTACGGGACTGGGGACAGCCCTACCGAGTACAGCGTTACCAACGTGCAAGCCAGCGTGGACGGAAAGTCGGTTAAGCTTACCCCGGACGAGATGCAAAAGGCCGAGGACATCCTTGTGTTTCACTACCGTCGGTACCAGGAGTCCGTATCCACTACGGACGATGACGATCTTTGCGCAGTCAGCATGGGGGCGTTTAATCACTCCGATGAGGCGATTAACCTGTCCTACGACTTCGGGTCCTATGTAGAGTTCCTGGAGACGCTGTCCGGTGAGCAGTACTCTCTCAAACAGCGGGGCCTTTTGTTCGCGTGGTACCAAAAGAACTTCCCTATAATCGACGATGACCGCAAGGTGGCTGGCGTAGACAAGGAGAGCAAGTTGAAGAAAGACCACACGTACTGGTTAGAGGCTGCAGGGCTCAACTCTAAGGCCAAGTCCCGCCGTGCCGCCATATTTCGTAAATTGAAGGAGTCTGCCGACAATCCCCAGGACGTATTCGCGGCAGCGGATTGCCATCCTGACACGCCCGTTGCTGACCCGGGGTCCGGCGAGAAGATGGAAGCCGTAGGTGACTTCCGGAAGGGCGTCGAGCAACTGTTCTCCAAGTACGCAGAGCTCGAGGTTGAGTTGGACGACGGGTCCTACACTCTAATCGATACCCCCGAGACTTACGCCGACTTTCTTTCTGACAACCCCAAGAACGCCTGGNGGGACGTACTCCGNTCCGACAACGGCGGGGCGGTCTCCGTGCTGGCGGACCCGACTGATAATGGCGGTCACGTTTATTTCATCCGGGCCGATCTCGTGAACGGGATAACCGAGTCTAACGGGTTCCTGGATGGTATCGACGAGACCAAGTGGTACGTGGTAGACATCGCTTTCACCCCGGTGGGAAACAATCGTGACGGCTACGATACCTGGGAAGAGGCGGAGTACGCCATGAATAATTTAAGTGGGTTCACTAGCAACCCGGATGAGCTGTCTGTGGTCTCTGGTGCTGACATCTGGGGCAAGATCAGTGAGTCTTCGACTGGTAACTGGTACGTGTGGAATCTGGACGACGAGGAAATCGCTGGCCCGTTCTCTACGCGAGAAGAAGCTGAGACATGTGACCTTCCCGAGGACGTCGACCTCGACATGGTGTGGGTGGCCCGCAAAGGCCGCAACGGCGAGCCTGTGTCCACCGTTAACGTTCGCGAGGCCATTGGGGAGACAAAAAAGGACATCGCGAGTTCCTTCATGTCTGAGTCGTCTCAGGATTACGAGGCTCTGGCTGGGGTTGGCCCCGCGGGTCAGTTCGTGGTCGATAAAGTGCTGGGTAACGAGGACGGCGTTAAGCTGGTGTCATTCCGCGAGGGCACATCCGAGGAGGGGGACTACGCGGTGGTGTTGGACGATAACGGTTCCGTAAACGAGGGCTTTCCGCTAAAGAAGCTGTCCACCGTAGTATCCACTCACTCCTCGTTTAACGACGCCCTGACCAAGTTTCAGAACGAGGTGGCCCGCGCTGCTACCAAGGGCTTTGACTTCTCTTTCCCCACGCTCGGGGTTCAGGTGGACGACCCCGCCGATCTGGGTGAGTCTATTCCCGGACCGCACAGTGGGGAGTTTGACCCCGAGACTGCGGACATGGACAGCGTGGTTTTTGTTCATGAGTACCGCAACCGGAAGGCAATTATGAAGCATAACAAGGACTCAGGGTATTACGTCCAGTTCCTCTATAACGGCAAGCCCCATTTCGCCGACATATCGTTCGGGGACGACAAGGAAGAGGCTCAGTCCTCCGCCAAGTACTGGGTGTCTGGTGCCAAAATGGAGTCCTCCTATACTTCCCCATTCGAACGTGCCGGTCTCAAGGTACATCTGGATCTTGAAAAGAACCAAGCTACCATCAACATTCACACGCAGGAGGAGATGGCCAAGTTCGTGCGCGTCTATGAGGAGTTCGCTTGGGATAGCGGATTTGGCCCGCTGGGGGTGGAAGTCAACGACGCCGAGGACAAGATGCATTTGTACTCCATCAAGTTCAGCATGTCGCGGCCCGGCCCCGAAGTCAAACCTACCGAGAAGAAGGATTAACCATGACTCAGAAATTTGGATACTCAGTAATCTCGCAGGACCCGGAGATTCAGGCAGTACTCCGGAAGTTTAGCATCATAGAGTCAACTGACACCGCGAGCGTGGCCAGTAAGGTCAACGAAGCGCTTCCGTTCAAGGTTATTGCCCAGGTAAACGAGAGTAATCACGCCATCGTGGTGAAGCGTTTGTTGATTGATTAACGGAGATATTATGGACAATTACGCCGAGTGGTACCAGCTCATTCTAGATAGCGGGTGTACCGCCCGCGAGGACCGGGAGAATAACCAGACGCTAGCCGAGCGCAGTGGGGTGGTGGTTGGGGTTTACGATCACGACTTACGCTGTGGCTCGTTCACGGAGGATGTTGGGGAGTTCGACGACAAGGAGGAGTGGTTGCGGTCTCTTGGGGACAAGATTACCGTGGACCAGTCTGACGAGGACACCACCGTTGTCACCGACGAGGACGGAAAGGTAGTGGGTGTATTTGTGGGTGGTAGCGGGGTGAAGATAAAAGAGGCGGTCGGTACGAGGCCCGACTGGATGCCCAAAGGGGTGTACGACGTAGTGATGGACGAGTACAATACCGGTGCTAAACCGCAGCATTTGTGGAGGTTAGCTACCACGCTTCTGGCCGACCGCGGGGTGAAGCTAGACGTGGCCATGGTTAGCCAACTCCGGTGGATGTGCGACCCGGAGGGCGGAGATCCGCTCCACCAAACGGAGTCCGCGGGGGCGCTGTCCCACTACTCCCCTAAGAATAAGACCGCTATGGAGTCGGCCATGGAGAAGATGGCTGAAAAGCTCCAAGTGGACAAGGGCTCCCTATACTACTCGTGGACTCTAGACCCGGCATATGAGCCCGAGTCGGAGTTGGAAGACACCGACGACAAGGAGTTCGCCCTGGGTATAGACACCAACAGGCCGCGCCGAGAGCAGCGTGAGCAAATGCAAGCAGCATATGAACTCTCTGACGAGGAGATGGATGAGCTGTTGGCATGCGAACGCTGGTTCTACGAGGCCATGGTTGGAGTCATCTGAGTGGGATGGGTGGTAGTCCAACACGGGGGTACTACCCAACCCGACTGGTACCTGTCGGAGTACTCAAACATAGGGGAGCACCAGTGGACCAGTCAGCTCGCCAGCGCGTGCATTTTTTCGGAAAAGACACTGGCGCTGGTGGTTGCTTCTACAGCCAGTGTGCCACTGGGGGCTACGGTATTAATTAAGTGGAGGCAGCAACATGAACAAAAGCGGAGTGGTGCTTCGGTTTACACGGGACTCAGGGTTAATTTCTAGGTTAATACGGGTCGCTACTCGTAGTGAGTGGTCTCATGTAGACATCGTACTGGAAGACTTATCGTTCATCGGGGCGTACCCGGGCCGGGGTGTAGTGAACTACAAAGAGCCGGCGGAAGAGTACCAGTGGTGTCTCGTGCCAGTACCATCGGAAGAGATCGCCAACCAAGTGCGAGAGCTAGCCAAGCATCAGGTCGGTAAGTCTTACGACTGGGCTGCCGTGTTTTCTTTACCGTTCCGCGGAGATTGGGAAAATAAGCGCAAGTGGTTTTGTTCTGAGCTAATTGCGTATGCTTTTGAGGCTGCTGGGGTGCCCCTATTTCGGGAACGCCCGTTTCGTATCACCGCGCGGGACATCTATATACTACCGCAACTGATAGTACTGTAGTAGAGCTACTCCTTTGTTTGTTGGTGGTTTTATGGAGACTACCATGACCCAAGACGGGATTAACTCTATTTACAAAACTATTGTAGGCTCTATCGACGAGTTTGCTGACTGTACCAAGAATTCCGTCTATACNCCCTGAGGGCCTTATAAGTACGGTCAATGATAC
>Ga0051980_10000414_pt1 | contig 32341 bp, 28 predicted proteins | sample CryGey13umfilter_2_FD_55014 | JGI IMG/M metagenome (GOLD analysis project Ga0051980, IMG submission 55014) | Groundwater microbial communities from aquifer in Utah, USA - Crystal Geyser 4/9/14 3 um filter | ecosystem: Environmental > Aquatic > Deep subsurface > Groundwater | place: USA: Utah...
CATAATGTGACATTATAGTGTATAAAGAAATACCCTGCAACTAATCAAAATCTTGGATGCACTATAATAGTATTATGTTTAATTATTGCTTATTAATGCTTTTATACTGGAAAACATTTGCAATTTAGCATACTATACTGGAAAATAGCATGTCATTTTTAGTGAATAAATACGTTTACTGGAAAGTTAAAAACACATTAAAAAAACCTTTATAATGGAAAAGATTTGCAACTATATGTGTTTTAATGGAAATTAATGACCATTTTTGAGTTGTAAAAGCAATTCTAATGGAAAATAACATACCTATCCACTTGCAAGAAGTAATATTTGCTTCAAGCGATACAGCCATAAGCAGAAAAATATCACTTGCCTTTATTTTAGCTGTTAGAAACCTTTTTAAGTATCGCTCTGTGGTATAATAATTTTTTAATGTTCCGAACTTTAGAACAGTTTTCATGTTGGTGTTATGATAGTCAACCAAATCCAACAACGTTTTTTGGTCGTCGTCCTCCCCTAAATATCGTGCCTTAATGGATTAAGCAGTTACAAGTTTAAATTCGGAAAGCAATTGTTTCTGACACTCCAATAAGTCAGCGTACACCTGATCCAAATAAGCATTCAATGCTGTAGCATTCGGAGTTCTTGGTTTTGCCCTTTTTGCTATCGGATCCCAATAGGTAACCGATAGGTAACGCTTCAAACTGATTTCAGCCCGTTTTCCGTTGACGGTTATACGGGCATAAAGAGGTGCAATATCGTCTTTTTTTTTGGCTGCACTCAACCAAAAATGTATACTAAAAGTCTTTGAAGTCTGCATGTGCTCTCACTTTAATGAATATTCGATTTGTTTGCGAAAGTCAAATCGAAGCGAAAGTCAAACACTAATGAACTACCAATGTAGTGAAAAATTTTGTATCTTTTTAGGTAACCGAATAGGTAACCTGCCAATTGATTTTAAAGCTATTCTTATGAAATCATAAAAAATGTAAATATTTGATTTTCATAAAATTAACTATTTTTTGATATCCATTGATACCCTAAAAGTCGGGATGACAGGATTTGAACCTGCGACCACACGGCCCCCAGCCGTGTACGCTACCGGACTGCGCCACATCCCGTTTAAAAAACAGTTTTCAAAGAAACATATTTTTATATAAATACAAGAGCCAATGCGTTTAAACTTTGACTTTTTCTTTATGTAGTTTTTTTTAATTATATGTAGACGTTGAGGCTTCAAAAGTAGANTCTTTGGCCGCTAAATAGCGCTCTGCATCTAAAGCTGCCATGCACCCTGTTCCTGCAGCAGTAATAGCTTGTCTGTAAACATGATCTGCAGCATCACCAGAGACAAAAACTCCAGGAACATTAGTTTTAGAAGTTCCTGGCTTATTAATAATATAACCTGTTTTGTCCAACTCTAAATAATCTTTAAAAATATCTGTATTTGGCTTGTGACCAATGGCAACAAAGAATCCTGTTGATGGAATTTCATGCTTTTCGTTAGTCTTATTATTAAAAACTCTTACACCAGTAACCACTTGTCCATCTCCTAAAACCTCATCAGTCTCTGTATTAAATAAAATCTCGATATTTTCAGTTTTTTTAACTCTATCAGCCATAATTTTTGAAGCTCTAAATTCATCTCTTCTTACAATCATAGTCACTTTTTTACAAAGTTTGGATAGGTAATGTGCTTCTTCACATGCAGAATCTCCAGCTCCTACAATAACAACCTCTTGATTTCTATAGAAAAACCCATCACAAACAGCACAGGCAGAAACACCTCCACCTAGCTTTAAGTATTTTTGTTCAGAATCTAAACCTAAGTATTTTGCAGAAGCACCCGTTGAGATAATGATGGTTTCGCAATGAATTTTTTTGGTATCATTAACCCAAACTTTATGAATGTCTCCTGAAAAATCTACTTTAGTTACCCATCCATCACGCACATCTGCTTCAAATCGCTCTGCTTGCTTTTGTAACTCCATCATCATTTCTGGTCCTGTTATACCATCTGGATAACCAGGAAAATTTTCAACCTCATTGGTTGTTGTTAATTGGCCTCCAGGTTGCATACCTTGATACAATACGGGTTTCATATTTGCTCTTGCAGCATAGATTGCCGCTGTATATCCTGCAGGTCCTGACCCTATAATTAAACATTTTACTTTTTCTACACTTTCATTCATAATCAAATAAATTTAACTATCACAAAAGTAGAATTTTTAAAGGAAAACTTTCGCTCAATTTATCAAAACTTACTATCCTTTTATAATATCTTCTTATTCATTTAGTTATTCACATTTTTTTTGTAAATTGTATATCAATCAACTACAAAATTAAATTCTATATGAAAACAGTGCTACTCCTTCTTAGCCTAACATTTATAGTTTCATGTAAAAACAATTCTGAAACGAAAATAGATGACAGCCAACTTGAAGCTTCTGCAAAAGAATTTACCATGAAAGGTGCTTGGAAATTAATTAGCTATTACAATTACCAAGACAATGAAGTTTCTGATACTATAAGCGCCTCTGATACGAATAAACAAATTAAAATGTACACAGATACCAAAGTTATGTGGAGTAGATTTAGAGATTCTGATACCTTAGATTGGTTTGCCTACGGAAATTATTCTATAGGCAATGGTATTTTAACGGAAGTATTGGATTATGGGTCTAAATCCATGAACGAAGCTATTAAAGAACAAAAAGAGTTCAATTTTAAATTAATTTTAGATGCCAATACATTTTCTCAAGTTCAAACAGACGAAGAAGGTAATGCTATCTATGCCGAAAATTATTTAAGAATTGAATAATGAGTGAATTAATTAATTCAGTTAATTAATTTTTTATGAGTGATTCTTTTCCTTTTATAGCCGCTTTAATCGCTTCAATTTTACATGTCATAACTGGCTCTGATCATCTGGCTGCTGTGATTCCTTTCGCCATTGAGTCTAAAAAAAAAGCATGGAAAATTGGGCTTTTCTGGGGAATTGGTCATTTAATGGGTATGCTGGCTATTGGCATTTTGTTTTTGATATTTAGAGAACTCATTCCTGTTGAAAAAATCTCTGTTTATAGTGAGCAATTAGTGGGTATTGTTCTTTTACTTATTGGCGCTTGGTCTTTTTACAAAATATTTAAAGAGGAAAAGAAGCATAAACACTTGCATATACATGGCAATCATTCGGTTGTTATACATAAACATGAACATACTCATGCTCATGAGTCCTCTCATCAACACGCCCATAAAGAACCCTTAAAACAAAGCAGCGTTGCTTCATTATCTATAGGGTTTTTACATGGATTGGCTGGTATTTCTCATTTCCTGCTATTTATTCCTGTTGCTAGTTTTAAAAATCAAATAGATTCCATTTCATATTTAACAGGATTTAGCTGTGGCATTGTTCTGGCTATGACCACTTTTGCTCTACTTATCGGGCAAATTTCATCGTTTAGTAAAAATGAGCATCATGACACGCTATTTAAAGGAATTAGATTTTCTGGTGGCCTTTTTGCAATAATCATAGGTTTATACTGGCTGTTTTCTTAACAAATTCTTGGTAACTGCTCTCCAATTAATGGCGTTACAATTCTCCTTCCACCTATTGAACTTTGCATGACAACCTTGTTTGGATGTTCGTGGGTTACCTCACCTATTAATGCTGCATTTTTTCCTTTTTGGTCTTTCTTCATAAAATTCAAGACTTCCTTAGAAATTAAAGCATCAACGACCACTAAAAAAACACCTTCATTGGCAACATATAAAGGATCTAATCCTAAAATCTCACATGCCGCAGCCACTTGCTTTTCTAAAGGAATTTTGTCCTCATAAATAAGGACACCTTGATTAATATCTTGAGCAATTTCAGATAATACGCTCGCAACGCCACCTCTGGTAGGATCTCTAAAAAGATGAATTTTATCTCCAAACTCATTTATAAGATCATTTACCAAAAAATTTAAATTGGTGGTATCACTTTCTATACTCGATTCAAACTCTAAGCCTTCTCGTTGAGACATAATAGCCATACCATGTTGCGCTACATAGCCATTAAGCAGTATTTTATCTTCCACTTTAATGTGTTTTGTCGAAATGTTAGCTTTTGGATTTACTTCTCCAAACCCTGTAGTGTTAATAAATATTTTATCGCCTTTTCCTCTTTCAACTACTTTGGTATCTCCTGTTATTATCTGAACACCGCTTTCATCTGCGGCCTTTTTTATAGAATTTACAATGGTTATAAACTCATCCATTTTTAATCCTTCTTCAACAATAAATGCTAATGACAAAAACTTTGGAACAGCCCCACACATGGCGACATCATTCACAGTTCCGTTAACGGCTAACTCTCCAATATTTCCACCTTTAAAAAAAATAGGCGACACCACAAAACTATCGGTTGAAATGGCTATTTTACCATTAAAATCAACTATAGAGCCATCATGTTTTTGGTCTAAATAAGAATTGCTAAACGTTTTAAATACAATATCATCTAATAAATCTCGTGTCATTAAACCGCCACTTCCATGACCTAATTGAATGGTCTCGTATGCCCTTGTTCCTTTATCCATAGTTATTCTGTGATTAGATTGCTTGAAAAATGATAGTATGCAGCACAGGCTCCTTCAGAGGAAACCATCGGCGCTCCAAGTGGATTTGAAGGCGTACAGGCCTTCCCAAATTGATTACATTGATGTGGTTTTTTAATGCCTTTTAAGATATCTCCTGCAATACAATTAGGATTTTCTGGTACTTTCATGTGACTGATACCAAACTTTGTTTCAGCATCAAAAGCTTTAAATTCTTTATTTAAAACATATCCGCTATTAGGTATTTCTCCAATGCCTCTCCATTCTCTGTCTCCTACTTCAAATACTTGATGAATTACTTTTAACGCCGCTAAATTTCCTTCTTCTTTAACCACTCTGGAATACTGATTTTCAACGTTGTAAATTCCACTTTCAAGTTGCTTAACCGCCATGTAAATGCCTTGAACCAAGTCTAAAGGTTCAAAACCTGTAATTACAATAGGTATTTTGTATTTCTCTGCTAATGGATAATATTCTTTATAACCCATGATAGCACACACATGGCCAGCACCTAGAAAGGCGTTTATATTACAAAATTTATCATCTAAAATAGCTTCCATAGCAGGAGGAACCAAAACATGTGAAACTAATATAGAATAATTTTTAAGTCCTTCTTTTTGGGCATGTAAAACAGATAAAGCATTCGCTGGCGCAGTGGTTTCAAAACCCACAGCAAAAAAGACGACTTCTTTATCTGGATTACTTTTAGCAATTTTCACAGCCTCAATGGGCGAATACAAAATTCTTAAATCGCCACCATTTGATTTTGCTTCCAATAAACTTTTTTTACTACCAGGTACTCTAATCATATCGCCAAAAGAACATACAATAACGCCTTGCTCCAAAAGCTCAATAGCTTTATCTATTAAGTTTAAAGGTGTTACACAAACCGGACAACCTGGACCATGAATCATTTGAACATAATCAGGCAATAACTCAAGTATTCCATTTTTTACTAATCCATGAGTTTGACCACCACAAATTTCCATGATTTTCCATGTTTTTGTGACTGTTTTTTCAATAAGCTCTAAATAGCTTTTTGTTGCCTCTAAATTTCTATATTCTGTTAGATACTTCATTTATTGCTACATTGTAAGTAGTACATCATCTGCCCAAAAGAAATGTTTTCATCATTAGGAGCTAAGTTAATGTTAAAATACAGTTTATATTCCTTTTCTCCAATTTCTTTAATCATATCTATCAAGGTGGTATTCTGAAAAACGCCACCACTAAAAGCGATGTTTTTATACTGATATTTCTGAGCTATTTGAAATACATGAGATGTTAAGGTATAAAAAAAGTTTAGTATGACGTTCTCTTTTGAATTCCCTTTTTGAAAATCTAAATATAGATTAAAGATTAATTCTTTCGTTGGAATGAGGCCGTTTTCCGAAATTTTACAGTAAGCTTGGCATTTACTCAAATCATAGGTATCTATCAAACTCTCCATTAAAATGGCTGCTTCTCCTTCATAAGAATTAAAATCACAAATATTAAGCAAGGACGCAACCGCATCAAACAACCTTCCAACAGAAGCCGTTTTTAATTTGTTTTTACTATTTAAAGTATGGTAAATTGAGATTTCATGACTCTCAAACTTTTCATTGAGAATATGTTCCATTTGAGGATTTGATAACGATAATAAAGACAATCTTGGTTCTTTAGACATTTTATCACCTGCAAGCCAATCAAAATATTCAAAATGAGCAATTCGCTCCATGTTATTTGAACGGTATTCAAAAAATTCTCCGCCCCAAATCTGGCCATCATCACCATAACCGGTTCCGTCCCAAATGACTCCTAAAACAGATTCTGAAGAATTAAATAAATGATGTTCTCCTAAAACGGATGCAAAATGCGCTTTATGATGTTGAATTTTATGTAATTCTATTTTGTCTTTTATAGATAGCTCTTCTCCATACAAAGTGCTTTGATATCCTGAATGTGAATCAACCAATAAGACATCAGGCTTTTGTTCAAACACATTTATAAAATCTTGAACTACTTCTGTAAAACGTTTGTAAACATCAAAATTGTCAAGGTTACCTAAATATTGACTTAGATAAACATATGAATTAGGCGCATAGGCAATGGTACTTTTTAAATGTGCCCCTAAAGCCATGATTTTTTTATCTGATTTTACAGAAATATCAAATAAATTAGGGGCATAACCTCGAGATCTGCGGAATAAAACTTCTGTAATATATTTTTTACTAAACTTCACAACAGCATCATCCTGTGGATGCACAATTTTTAAATGGTGGTTTAAAAAATAATCTGCCACATGGTTTAGTTTTAAAAAGGCCTCTTCAAAATCATTTATAATTGGTGAGCCATGAATGTTGCCACTCGTAGCCACTATTGGGAATTTTAACTGATTTGCTAATAATTGTAATATCCCGGAATACGGTAACATAATCCCAATTTGATTTAATCCTGGTGCAACAGCCTCTAAATTAATTTTACCTTTAAAACCCTTTGAATTAATAATATTTATAGGCCTTTCAACAGATTTAAGACTTTGTTCTTGTTTTTCAGTTATTGGCAATTCTTTTTTTAAAGCAACTAATGAAGGATATAAAACGGCAAATGGTTTATTAGGCCTATGTTTTTTATCTCTTAGTTTTTGAACCACTTGGCCATTCTCGGCATGACAACATAACAAATATCCGCTGGTATTTTTAATGGCAATAACATTTCCTTCTAATAAAAGATTAGCAACGCTTTTGAATAAATCATTCTTAGAAACCTCAACTTTTTTACCAGAATTATCAACTAAAAACAGATCTATTCCACAGGTTTTACAGGTATTTGTTTGTGAATGAAACCGTCTATCTTCAGGATTTGTGTATTCCTTGATACAATCATCACACATTGGAAAATCATCCATGCTGGTATGACTTCTTTCAAAAGGAAAGGTTTTAGTAATGGCCCAACGCGGCCCACAATGAACACAAGTTGTAAAAGGATAATTATAACGCCTATTTTCACTGTTTTTTATATCTTTTTGGCAATCATCACAAATAGCAAAATCAGGCGTGAGTATTAAATCAAGCTGTCCACTTTTTTTTGAAGGAACTATATTAAAATCATCAAATTTTGGATACTGAATTTCATGAATTGAACTCTTTTTAATTTTAGAAACTGGTGGCGGAAAACTAATTAACTTTTCATAAAAACTATGAGTGGATTTTTCTGAACCTTGCACCAAAATAATAACGCCATGTTCGTCATTTGAAACAGAACCTTTTAACAAAAACTCTCTAGCTAGGTTATAAACATAAGGACGAAACCCTACACCTTGAACTTGTCCGGAGATTAAAATTTTATAGGTATTTTGCATTAAGTTTTATAGTTTCAAACGTCCTATAAATTTACGATAATTTTAAATGAAGTTTTTCTGATTGCTCGAAGATTTGATTAATTAATTTAGGAATAACATCTTTCACTTTTTGGCTTAACTCAATAGTCATAGGATTTAATTCTTCAATAGAAATGGTAAACAGATGAATATCTGGAACTTTATCCATTAGGTAAACGGCTTCAACCATATCCTTTAGACCAACATCATGAACGCTTAAAGCTGATGGAAAATCTGATGCAAATTTTGGACGGATTATAGAGATGGTTCCGGCTGGTTTTCCATCCATAGTAGCATCTACAAAAATAATGGTAGGATACACTTGAAAACAGCTAAGCAGTAAAAAGCCTCCTGTACCTCCATCAAGAATATCTAAATACTCTGGAAGTGCTAATTTTGACATGTGCTGAATGGCATGCACACCAATACCTTCGTCTCCCATTAAATAATTACCAACACCCATAACAAGAATGCTTTTGGACTTGTCCTTTTCAAAAAAAAAGGAGTCACTACTAGTGGCAATGGGTACTCTTTCTGGTATTTTCATACTTTAAAATAAAAAATAAATTCATTCAAATCCAAAATTCTAGGCATTAGAATGAATTTATTATCAATTAATAACATTTATTTAGTAGCTACAATGCCTTTCTCTTCTTTAATTTCTATTTCTTCTTCATTATGGGCATGTTTAAGTCGTTCATCGCATACAAACTTATAACCTCCAAACATAGAAGATACTTCTCCTCTACCTTCCAACCAATCATGATAGAATACTAAATAGACATGAACCATAGCAAAGAATATAAATAACCACATGGCTGCATGGTGTATGCTTCTAACCAAAAAATCACCACCAAAAAGTGGAATGACCCATGTAAACATTTTAGGTAACCACCATGAAGCCATATCGCCATACAAAGCAAAACCAGTAATGATTTGAACTAAAGCTAAGACAAACATAAAAATATAGGAAAGTGTAGCCACACTATTGTGACCTATACTGATTTTGGTTACATCTTCTTCTTTTTCGTTCATTAACATGATGTCAATCTTCATGACATGCCAGAAATTGTTCCAGTTTTTTTTGGTAAACGGCCAAAAGGCTTTCCAACTGGCAAATCTATTTCCAGCAAAAGCCCAATAAACCCTCAATATCATCACAAAAAAGAACAAATAAGCGGCTGTAAAATGCAAAAATCTAACAATACCAAAAGAATGCAAATTGGTGGCTTCAGCACTTGATAATATAGCTGGTGGATTAGCAATTAAAAACCCCGTAATAACCAATACAAACAAAGCAAGAACATTTAACCAATGAAAGATCCTGACAGGTAATTCCCAGACGTAAACACGTTTAAAATTTCTTATTTTTTTCATGCCCTTTTATTTAGCTAAATTTCACAGCTTCCAACATTCTGAACTTTGGAAATATGATTACCATGCTCATCATACAAATGAACCGCACAAGCAATACAAGGATCAAAGGAATGGATGGTTCTAATAATTTCCAAGGGTAATTCAGGATCTGCAACAGGCGTTCCAATTAAACAAGACTCATATGCAGAACGTACCCCTTTTGGATCTCGTGGTGATGCATTCCAAGTACTTGGAACCACTTGTTGATAATTGGCGGTTTTTCCATCTTTTATTCGAATCCAATGCGCTAAAGCACCTCTAGGAGCTTCCATGTACCCTACGCCTTTTGCTTCTGCTGGCCAGGTGGAAGGTTCCCAATTTTCAGTATTTGCCATGCGTTCATCACCATTTTTTATGTTTCTTATCAAAGTATCATAAAACTCCATAGTCCAATTAGCTACCAATTGTGTTTCAATACCTCTGGCAGCGGTTCTTCCTAATGTTGAGAAAAGAGCATCAACTGGTACATTTAAATATCCTAAAGCAGCATTAACGGCTTCTTGAATTTCTTTGTTTCCTCGAGCATATCCAACAAGAAGTCTGGCTAACGGACCTACTTCCATTGGCATTCCTTTCCATCTTGGAGTTTTAATGAAGCTATACTTTTCTTCAACATTTAAATGCTCGTAAGGTGGTTTTGGACCAGAATATTTAATATTGGTTTCTCCTTCCCATGGATGTCTTCCTGTATCTTTACCTTCAGCATAATTATCGTACCAAGAATTATTTACAAACTCTTCTATTTCTTCACTGCTTCTATGGTTTACATCTATGACTTTAGATAGGTCTCTGTTTAAAATAATACCTTGCGGGAATTTAAAATTAGATTGATCTGCATAACCATTGGTTGGAAAATCACCATACGACATATAATTACCAAAGCCTTTTCCGATCGCTCCCCAATCCTTATAGAAGGATGCAATGGCTAAAAGGTCTGGAATATATACTTGTTCTATAAATCGTTTTCCTTCTTCTAAAAGCGATTTAACCATGGCTAATCGCTCTGCGTTAATACCACCAGGATTTTCGGTATTTATGGCACAAGCCATACCACCAACCAGATAATTTGGGTGTGGATTTTTACCTCCAAAAATGGTATGAACTTTAACAATTTCTTTTTGCCATTCAAGGGCTTCCAAATAATGGGCTACTGCCAACAAATTGACCTCTGCAGGCAATTTCATTTGAGAATGTCCCCAATATCCATTTGCAAAAATTCCTAATTGGCCGCTTTCAACAAATTTTGTAATTCGTTTTTTAATATCTGAAAAATAGCCCGGTGAACTTTTTGGCCAACTGGATATGCTTTGAGCCAGTTCAGAAGTTTTTTGTGGATCTGCCTTTAAAGCATTGACCACATCTACCCAATCTAAAGCATGTAAATGATAGAAATGTACTGTATGGTCGTGCATATATAATGCACCTTCCATAATATTTCTTACCATTTCGGCATTAGGTGGCACTGCAATACCTAAAGCATCTTCTACCGCTCTTACAGAGGTTAAAGCATGCACTGTTGTACAAACCCCACAAGTTCTTTGTACAAAAGCCCAGACATCTCTTGGATCTCGTCCTTTAACAATTTGTTCAATACCTCTAACCATGGTACTGGAACTGTAAGCATCTACAATTATTCCGTCTTTAATTTCTGCTTCAATTCTTAAATGACCCTCAATTCTGGTAACAGGATCAACAACTATTCTATCTGCCATAATATTAAATTTTAAGAGGCAATATTTTTTTCGTTTGATTTTCCTCGGTTAATTCTACTCTTTAATTCTTTCCGTTTAGAAATATTAGCACCAATAGCATGAACAACTAAACCACCTGCTAAAACTCCTGCGCCAATTTTACCAATATCATCCGCTAAGCCTTCGGCATGTAATCCAGGAACTTTGGCTAATCGTTCGTAAAATGGCCCATTATCCCAGAAATTTTCTTCACTACATCCTATACATCCATGACCTGATTGAATTGGATAACTTACGCCATTGTTCCATTTTATGGTACCACAAGAATTGTAGGTCATCGGGCCTTTGCAGCCCAGCTTATAAAGACAATAACCATCTTTAGCATTTTTATCGTCAAACGTTTCCGCAAACAATCCTGCATCGTAATATGGTCTTCTATAACAACTATCATGCACTCGTTTTGCATAAAATGCTTTAGGTCTTCCTAATCTATCAAGTTCTGGCAACCTTCCAAATGTTACCATATGAATAATAACGCCTGCCATGACCTCTCCTATTGGTGGACATCCTGGAACTCTTATGATGGGTTTATTTTTAATTATTTTATGAATTGGAGTTGCATTTGTTGGATTTGGTTTTGCAGCCTGCACACATCCATTGGATGCACAACTTCCCCAAGCTATGATAGCTTTTGCGCCTTCAGCAGATTCTAATAATATGTCTTTTGCAGATCTTCCTCCTATACAACAATAATTACCATCATCTCCCATAGGCACAGAACCTTCAACACAAAGAATATACTCACCTTTGTATTTTTCCATAGTAGCTTTTTTAGCTGCCTCGGCTTGATGTCCTGATGCTGCCATCAATGTTAACGTATAATCTAAAGATATTTTATCTAGAATAATATCTGCTACAATAGGGTGATCAGAACGGATAAAAGATTCACTGCAACAAGTACACTCTTGGAAATGTTCCCAAATTACTGGTACTCTGTAAGTAGTCTCAAGAGATTTTGCTACTTGACCAACCATCGAGTTTTCCAGTCCCATATAGGCGGCAATGTAGGTGGCAAATTTCATAAAATCTCTTCTGCTATAGCCTTGTTTTATGATGCTCTCATAATAAGTTTCTCTCACTTCTTTTTTTGTAGCCATAATTAAAATTAGATTAATAAAGTTGATGTTTTCTGCGCTTTACCTTTCAGATGTCTTAAAACTAAATAATAACATTGAAAAAAAATATGACTTTTATCATATTATTAATTTCTATAAATATTTATTATTGCTTTAATTATCAATAATTTAACCACTTAAAAATTTCAGCAAAATGCATGAATTATCTATAGCTTTGGGAATTGTTGATATTGCTGAAAAGGAAACAAAAAAAGCCCAAAAAAGTAAGGTTAACTTGATTGAACTGGAAATTGGGACTTTGGCAGGCATAGAATTTGACTCACTTGATTTTGTTTGGCCTATAGCCGTAAAAAACAGTGTTTTAGAATTTGCCTATAAAAAAATAAAAGTCATTCATGCCGAAGCTAAATGCAGTGATTGTGATACCCTTTTTAAATTAGATCATGTGTACGACAGCTGCCCAAACTGCAACAGCTATCTTAAAGTGATCATTAAGGGTAAAGAATTGTTAGTAAAAAGCCTTGAAGTCTCTTAATTTTAATAATGAATTAACAATCTTTTCTTAAATTTTATCGATTATTCACAAAACCATTAATCAAATGGCAATTCTATAATGAGATGACATTTGTCATATCCTATTTCTATCTATAAAGTTATTTTAGTTACAACACTTATTTTCTTGATTATGGTAACTAAAGAGAATGCTATACATAGGTCAAAACTATTAAATGTTCTTTGGGACATACAAAGAAAAAGAAGGTTCATCAGTCGTGATGACATGAAAAAAATTTCAAAGGAATTCAATATTTCTATGATTGAATTAGAAGGTGTTATTTCTTTCTATCATTTTTTTCATCTTTCAAATGCTGGCAAGTACACCATCTATTTGAATTGTTCAACAATTTCCCAACATAAAGATTATCAAGCAGTAAAGAAAACCTTTCAGGATGAATTAGGAATTTTAATTGGCAACGTTACAAAAGACAACTTATTTGGATTTTTCAAAACCTCATGCATTGGTCTTAGTGATCAAGAAACTTCTGCCCTGATAAATGGACATCCTTTTACAAACCTTACTCCTGAAAAAGTTCAAACCATCATCTCTAAACTAAGAAATGGGCATTCTGTTGAATCATTGAGTAACGATCCCAAAAATAATATTCAGTACACACCAAAAGACGAAGCTAAGACCATCTTCTTTAAAACTTACAGCAAAGGCAAAGGGCTTTCCAAATTGGCTACTTTAACACCTGATGAGGTTATTCAATTAATAACTAAATCTAAGCTTTCAGGAAGAGGAGGCGCGTTTTTTCCAACCGGAATGAAATGGGAAATGTGCCGAAATAACAAATCAGACCAAAAATATATAATTTGCAATGCTGATGAAGGTGAACCCGGAACCTTTAAAGACCGAGTATTAATGAACAAATATCCGGGACTTTTAATAGAAGGCATGGCCATAGCTGGTTATGCCGTTGGAGCCCATGAAGGTATCATATATTTAAGGGCAGAATATTTATATTTAAAAGAAAGCATTGAGAAAACCATCAAAGAATTTGAAGAATCTGGATTATTGGGAAAAAACATTCTGGGAATAAACAATTTTGATTTTACGGTTCATATACAAATGGGAGCCGGAGCATACATATGTGGCGAAGAAACCGCTCTTATTGCCTCTATGGAAGGAAAACGTGGTGAACCATCAACCAAAGAATATTTCCCAGTAGAAAAAGGTTTTTTAGGTAAACCAACCGTTGTCAATAATGTGGAAACACTTTGTGCAGTGCCAAGAATTCTAGAAATGGGTTTAGACAATTACCTGAGCATTGGAACCAAAGAAACACCTGGAACCAAACTTTTAAGCGTCTCTGGCGATTGTAAAAAACTAGGGGTTTATGAAATTGAATGGGGCATGAAGTTAAGAGATTTTTTAAGCTTAATTGAAGCAGAAGATCCTTATATGGTTTTGTTTAATGGATTTTCAGGCGAATGCTTATCTAAAGTTGATTTTGATAGAGAAATATCTGGAGAGAATTTATTAGCAGAACACATTCAATTTAATTTTAAGGATCCTATTGAATATTCTCGCAAAATGAGTGGTGTTGGTCTGCGAAGTGGCGGATCAATCATGGTTTTTAATAAAAGTCGAAATTTAATTGGAATACTCAAAAACATAACCAAATTTTTTGTGGCTGAGTCTTGTGGTATTTGTGTACCATGCAGAACTGGTAATTTCCTTCTAAATAAAAAAATTAACAAAATCATATTTGGTCATGCCGATATAAAAGACCTAGAACAAATAAAGGAATGGAGCACTATTATTAAACAATCCAGCAGATGTGGACTTGGAAAAACATCTACAAATTGTTTGCTTACTGCCCTACTGAAATTTCCAGAAGAATTTAAAAAATACCTCACAGCAGAAAGCAATTTCAATCATTCATTTAATATTGAAAACGCTGTAGAAAACTACAATACAATTATCCAAGAAATAGAAAGTACTTATGAATAATTTAATAAACATAACTATTGATGGGAAACAATACCAAGCACATGAAGGAAAAAACTTGGTAGAAGCTGCTAAAGAAAACGGTATCTACATCCCTACTTTATGCCATTTTCATGAAATTAATACTCCTCTAGGCACATGCCGAATTTGTACAGTATGCGTTAACGGTAAAACAACTACGAGCTGTACAACAAAAGTATATGAAGGCATGGAAGTTGAAATAAACACGCCAGAACTTTTAAATACTAGAAAAGCAATCATTGAGATGCTGTATGCAGAAGGAAATCACTTTTGTCCTTCTTGCGAAAAAAGTGGCAATTGCGATATGCAAAACTTAGGCTATGATATGGGCGTTACTAATTCACGTTTTCCTCATGTTTATAGCAACAAAGTAGTAGATTTCACTTCGGACAGAATGATCATGGAATCCAACAGATGTATTCTTTGTAAACGCTGCGTTGAAGAGATTAAAACCAAAGACGGTAAAGATGTTTTTTCTTTTGTGAGCAGAGGTATTAAAACTCGCGTTCATATTGATTATGAACAAGAGAAAAAATTAACTGACGCTGAAGCTATGCATGCTATGAACATTTGTCCCGTTGGAGCTATTTTGGTTAAAGGGATGATTTACGAACAACCATTTGGAGATCGCAAATATGATATGACCGGAAAACTAAAAGAAACCCAAATTCATACCGACTTTATAAAAAGAAATGATGAAAATAAATTTATAGTTGCAACAACGTCCTTAGCCGGATGCTTTGGATGCCATATGTCGTTATTAGATATTGATTTAGAGATTTTGGATATTCTGGAAATAGTAGAGTTCAACAAATCACCATTAACAGATATTAAAAAGTTTAGTAAACGATGTGACATTGGTTTAATTGAAGGCGGTTGTGCAAATTCTGAAAATATAGAAGTTCTAAAAGAGTTCAGAAAAAAATGTGATATCCTCGTTGCTTTTGGTGAATGTGCCATTATGGGAGGTATTCCTGCCATGCGGAATTTTGTTCCATTAAAAGAATGTCTGGAAGAAGCTTACATACATGGTTTAACTAGTGAAATTGGAACTAATATAATTCCAAATCATGAAGATATTCCTAAACTACTTAACAATGTATATCCGTGCAATGAAATAGTTAAAATAGATTATTACATTCCTGGTTGTCCTCCAAATGCCAACCATATATGGAAAGTTGTAAAAAATATTCTATTAAACGAGGAATACTCTATTACTCACGAAGAATTTAAATACGATTGAGCATGAAAAAAATAGTTATAGATCCTGTAACAAGAGTGGAAGGACATGGTAAAGTGACCATTCATTTAGACGAAAACAACAACGTAAAAGAGTCTTTTTTTCATATTGTAGAGTTTCGTGGTTTTGAGCGCTTTATTCAAGGGCACCCCTACTGGGAAGCTCCTGTATTGGTTCAGCGACTTTGTGGTATTTGTCCTGTAAGTCATCATTTAGCTGCAGCGAAGGCCATTGATCAAATTGTAGGCATAGAACCCAAAGATTTGTCTTTACCCGCACAAAAAATTAGGAAACTTTTACATTTCGGACAGATATTCCAATCACATGCTTTACACTTCTTTTATTTAGCTTCACCAGACTTATTATTTGGTGTTGATGCAGATCCTGCAAAGCGAAATGTTGCCGAGGTTGCCATTGCACACCCCGAATTGGCAAAAAAAGGAATTTTAATGAGAAAGTTTGGTCAAGAAATCATTAAAACTATTGCAGGAAAACGTATTCATGGTATTTCTGCCGTTCCTGGAGGCGTTCATAAAAAAATAACTTTAAAAGAAAGAGACTATTTTTTAAATAGCAAAGAAATACCTTCTGTTGATGCCATGATCAATTGGTCAGTTGAGATTATTGATTTCTTAAAAGGCTATCATAACATAAATAAAAAATGGTTAGATGAATTTGCAGAATATCCGTCAGGACATTTAGGCTTAGTAAATAAAGACAATGGTTTTTTAGAATTATACGATGGTAATTTACGCGCCTTGGATGCCAATGGCAAAGTAACCTTAAACGATATTCCCTCCGATGATTACATTCAATATTTTAATGAAGGTGTAGAAAAATGGTCCTATTTAAAATTCCCATATTTAAAAGATTTAGGAAGAGAAAAAGGATGGAATCGCGTTGGACCTTTAGCTAGAATAAATATTTGTAATGGTATTGAAACACCTTTAGCAGAACAGGAACGACTTATTTTTAAATTATCAACACATGGTAAAATAAACAACAAAACCATGTATTCACATTGGGCACGACTTATAGAGATGTTATATTGTGCAGAAATGATGAAAAAATTATTGAATGATGAAGATATTTTAAGCAATGACCTCGTTAGAAAAGGAGAACGACGTAGTGAAGGCATCGGTATTATTGAAGCGCCTAGAGGTACATTGATTCATCATTATGAAGTTGATGATCGTGACCGAATAACACGCTGTAATCTCATTGTTTCTACAACACATAATAACGAGCCGATGAATCAGGCTGTTAAATGGGTCGCTAATAATGTGATTAGTGGAGAACCTAAAATTACCGAAGGCATGCTCAATCAAGTTGAAGTCGCTATTAGAGCCTATGATCCTTGTTTGAGTTGTGCAACCCACGCTTTAGGACAAATGCCTTTAAATATTCGGTTGGAAGATTGCGAAGGAAACCTTATAGATGAAAAAATTAGATCATAAAGCAATCGTTATAGGAATTGGCAACATTGGACGACAAGATGATGGCATAGCTTGGCTATTTTTAGATTATTTAAAAGAACAGAATATAAATATTGATCTGGAATACCGATATCAGCTTCAAATTGAAGATGCAGAATTAATTTCCAACTATGCCAAAGTATTTTTTATTGATGCTACTAAAGAGACAACAGAACATGGTTTTTACCTAAAACCATGTCTGCCATCAATAACATACAACTTTAGCTCTCATGCTGTAGAACCAGAAACCATTTTGCGTTTATGCAACAAACTGTACAATCGTAACCCAGAAACATCCATATTAGGAATACAAGGTTATCATTGGGATTTAAAAATTGGATTGAGCAAAAAGGGAACAATAAATTTTAATAAAGCAAAAAAATACTTTAACGATAAGGTACTTATTAACTATCTTTGAGTAAATCATAAATTTTATAGCTATGTGTGGAACTTGCGGTTGCGGATCTGAAAAGAATGGTGTAACCATTCTATCGCCAAAAGAAAATAAAACTAATGAGCAGCATCACCATCATCATGATGGCGAGCATTCACATAGTCATGATCACTCAAATGATCACCATCATCACGACCATCATGAGCATAGTCATGGTCACTCACATGATCACCATCATCACCATGATGATGAACATAGTCATGAACACGACCATCATAAAACCATCCTAAACCTTGAACAAGATATTTTAAAGCATAACGACGTTATGGCTGCAAGAAATAAAGGTTATTTTGAAGCTAAAAATATTTTTGCCATAAATTTAGTTAGCTCTCCAGGATCAGGAAAAACTTCCATTTTAGAAAGAACTTTAAGCGACTTAAAAAATGAAAAATCATTTTTTGTTATTGAAGGAGATCAACAAACCCTAAATGACGCTAACAGAATTGATGCACTGAATATTCCAGTAATCCAAATCAACACAGGAAAAGGATGTCATTTAGAAAGTGAAATGGTTTACAACGCGGTTAAGCAATTAAACATCACAGACCATTCAATTTTAATGATAGAAAATGTAGGCAACTTGGTCTGCCCTTCCATGTTTAACTTAGGAGAAAATAAACGCGTGGTCATTATTAGCACTACAGAAGGAGAAGATAAACCTATCAAATATCCAGATATGTTTTTTACATCAGATGTCTGTATCATTAATAAAATTGATTTGCTGCCATATTTAAAGGTAGATATAGAGAAGTTAAAAAACTATGCTTTACAAGTCAACCCAAAATTAATATTCTTTGAAGTCTCTGCTACCAAAGGCGAAGGCATGGAGTCGTGGTACAAATGGTTAAAAGAAAACTAAATCAAAAACAGCTATGTGTCTTTCAATTCCCGGAAAATTAATAGAAATAACAGCTCAACTGGACGAAACCTTCAGAACCGGTAAAGTATCTTTTGATGGCGTTATCAAAGAAGTTAGCCTTACACTGGTGCCAGAAGCCAAGGTTAATGATTATGTTATGGTGCATGTTGGAGCCGCCATTAGTGTAGTTGATGAAGAGGAAGCTAAAAAAACCTTTGAATTGTTAAAACAACTCAATGAACTTTATGACTTAGAGCCACCAGAGCTTAATTAATCAAAGAACCTATGAAAAACATCCTTGGTTTATGATATATATCATATTACACATTTTCATAAAACACTAATATTGTTTGATTTTTTCTTTAACATTCAACTAAAGAAACTTATTAATAGCAATAAAAGTCTGGGAATTCAACATTTTCAGACTTTTTTATTTATGCCTGAAAAATCTTCATTTCAAGTCTTTTAAGCAACTTTTAAGATTAATTTAGTGGTTATTTGAATTTAATAAATAATTTTTGCAATATGAAGCTATTAATTGTTGAGGACGAAACCGGCATCTCTAATTTTCTTAAACAAGGATTAGAAGAAGAATCATATCAAGTAGATGTTGCTGAAAACGGAAAGCAAGGCTTAGACCTAGCCATGTCTGGAAATTATGATTTGTTGCTCTTAGATTGGATGCTTCCTGGGTTAAGCGGCATTGAAATATGTCATCAATTTAGAAAAGAATTTAAAGAGACTCCAATTATTTTTTTAACAGCAAAAGATACGGTTGACGAAACCATCTTTGGCCTTCAATCCGGAGCCAACGACTATATTAAAAAGCCATTCCACTTTGATGAGTTATTAGAACGTATCAAAGTACAGTTAAGACCCAAATCTGTTGAGAATCCCATTCTATCCATTGGAAATATTACTTTAAATACCAAAGCTCACAAGGTTTTTAAAGAACATGAAGAAATCATATTAACTCAAAAAGAATTTGCTTTATTAGAGTATTTGTTAAATAACAAGGGTTTTGTCTGCACAAGAACGAGCATCATTAAAAACGTTTGGGACATTCATTTTGATTACAACACAGGCGTTATTGATGTATACATCAATGCCTTAAGAAAAAAACTTAAATTAAATGCTAAAGAATATTTTATTCAAACCGTAAGAGGTATTGGATACATTGCCGAAGAATTATGACATTAAGTTTTAGAAATAGAATTGCTTTACATTACATGATAGCCACAGCCATCATCATGGCCGTCATATTTGGTATTGTTTTTTTGGTTGTTCAAGAAACTATGTATCAAAATATAGATACAGATTTAAATTTTGAAGCTTCAAAACATTCGGGTGAAATAAAGATTGTAGGTGACGCTATTCAATTTATCAATAAAAAAGAATGGGAAGAAGTTGAACATAAAGAAATTCAAATAAACCCTGTTTTTATTCAAATCATTGACACTCATGGAAAGGTTATGGACAAATCTCCAAACCTTAAAAGTGATGTTTTACCCTTTAAAAATATTGAAGACTACGGAACTCATTTCAATACCTATTTAAAAGATCAGGTTATCCGGCAAATTCAAAAACCAATTGAAACTAACGGAAAAACAAAAGGCTATATGCTAGCAGCCATGACCTTAGAACCGTCCATGATGGTTTTGCATAAATTAAGGAATACCCTGTTGGTTTCCTATTTAATAATGCTTAGTGGCTTGTATTTTATTTCGAGATATTTGGCAGGTAGAAGCATCATTCCTGTGAAACACATCACTCAAACAACCAACAGAATTACCAAAAACAATTTAAATGAACGAGTAGAATTGCCTATTTATAAAGACGAACTATATGATTTGTCATCGGGCATCAATAAACTTTTACAGCGAATTGAAAATGCTATTGAAAGAGAACGTCAATTCACATCTGATGCCTCTCATGAGCTTCGCACACCACTTGCTTCGTTAAGAGGTACTTTAGAAGTTTTGATCAGAAAACCTAGAGAACTCAAGGAATATGAAGAAAAAATATCATACAGTTTATCAGAAATTGATAGAATGACAGGCATTATAGATCAATTGTTATTATTGGCAAGGTTAGATGCTTCCAATGCCATAACCAATAATATCGCCATGTCATTACCTGCTCTTATTGATGAAATATTAGTGAGACATCGTAAAGAGCTTCTATTAAAAAAAATTAAAGTTGACGTACAACTAGAAACTACAGATGAACCTAAGGTTCCTAAATACCATGCCAATCTTATTCTTGATAATATTATCAACAACGCTATTAAATATTCAAAAAACAACACCTCTATTTTAATTCAGATAACCTCTACAAAAAAAGGATTTCAGTGTAAAATAAAAGACCAAGGAATTGGTATAAAACAGGAAGATATTCCAAATATTTTTAATCATTTTTATAGGTCTGATGCCTTAGAACACAGACACATCACTGGAAATGGCCTAGGCCTTTCCATCGCACAAAAATCGGCAGAAGCTATCCACGCAACCATCCATTTAGAAAGTCATCCAGATGTTGGATCTACATTTACCATCAAATTTTTAAGTAAATCTTAAGATATTCCGTTTTTCAGTGTTAAAAAAAAGCCTTTTATTTGCAAGTATTAAGAGGTACTTATTCATGAGTATTTCTTATACGGTTGGTTAGGTTCGGGTTGGTCCCCGAACCTTTTTTTTTAAATACCTTCTTCCCTTTTTAAGCAAATCTTAAGGCATTGATTTACTAAAACTTAGTTAAACACTTTAAATTTGTATGTCATTAAATACATCCAAAAATGTTAGAAAAAATTATTCAATATAGCATTCATCATAAACTTATTGTTTTGTTGTTTACTGCTGGTATTGTCGGTTTTGGTTTTTATGCCCTATCCAATATTCCCATAGGGGCTGTACCAGATGTTACCAATAATCAAGTTCAGGTTATCACAACCTCAAGGAATTTAGCCACAGAAGATGTTGAGAAATTTTTAACCTATCCTGTTGAACTTGAAATGGCTAACTTGCCTGGAGTTAAAGAAATTCGTTCCGTTTCAAAATTTGGATTGTCTGTGGTTACCGTGGTTTTTGATGACAAGATTGGCACCTATTTACCAAGACAACTTATTGCTGAAAAAATTAAAAGTGCTCAAGAAAAAATTCCTGCCGGATTTGGAACACCTTTTATGGGACCAGTATCAACAGGCCTTGGAGAAATTTACCAATACATCATCAATGTTGACCCAAAATACAAAAACAAATACTCATTATCTGACATTAGAACCATTCAAGATTGGATTGTTAAAAGACAATTATCTGGAATACCTGGCGTGGTTGAGGTTAATACTTGGGGCGGACATTTAAAACAATATGAAGTAGCCATAAATCCGGAATCATTAAGAGCTATGAACATCTCTATTTTTGATGCTTTTAATGCTTTAGAAAAAAACAACAGTATTGCTGGTGGTGGTTATATTGAAAAAGGGAATGAAAGTTATTTCATTCGTGGTGAAGGCTTAGTTAATTCTCTTGAAGACATTGAAAATATTGTGGTTACTACCAGAGACAATGTTCCTGTTTATATAAAAGATATTGCTTCCGTTGGATTTGGAAATGCCAATCGGTTTGGTGCTATTACTGGCAATGGTGAAGGCGAAAAAGTACTTGGACAAGTTATGATGTTAAAAGATGCCAATTCTAATGCCGTGATTAATGCCGTTAAAGACCGAGTAAGCGAAATTCAATCGTCATTACCTCCAGGCATAAGTATCAATCCGTTTTTGGAACGTAGCGAACTCATTGCCAAAACAACCTTTACCATTGCTGAAAACTTAATTCTTGGATGTTTAATTGTCATATTTGTGGTGGTTTTACTTTTAGGAAACATCCGGTCTGGACTTGTTGTTGCTTCCGTAATTCCATTGTGTTTAATGTTTGCATTATCCATGATGTATATTTTTGGAGTTGATGCTAATCTGATGAGTTTAGGAGCAATTGATTTTGGTATTATTATAGATGGCGCTGTCATTATTGTAGAGTTCATCGCCTTTAAAATTACCGGTCAGCGAGTAGCACTTTTAGCACTTCCAAAAAATGAACAACAAGGATTGATTGATAAAATAACCTTTCAAGGAGCAACTAAAATGATGAAATCGGCCGTTTTTGGACAATTAATCATCATCATTGTATTTATCCCCATATTATCATTAGTCAATGTAGAAGGGAAAATGTTTAAACCCATGGCTTTAGTGTTCTGTTTTGCACTTATTGGCGCTATGGTGCTATGCTTTACCTACATTCCTGTTATGGCTTCCTTATTTATAAAACCTTCAAACGTTGAAAAAAGAACCATCTCTTCAAGACTTATTGCTTTTCTGGAAAATAAATATAAACCCACCATTTCTTGGGCACTTCGTCAAAAAAAGTTAGTATTAAGCTTGTCTGTTTTATTGTTATTTTTAACAGCCTTTCTATATTCAAGAATGGGTGGCGAATTTGTACCGACCTTAGATGAAGGCGATTTTGTGATTCAACCAGTACTTAAAACAGGGACTTCTTTAACAAAAACCGTTGAAGCCACAACCAGAATGGAAAACATACTTTTAAAATTTCCAGAAGTAGAACAAGTAGTAAGTAGAATTGGTGCTGCTGAAGTGCCAACAGATCCTATGTCTATGGAAGAAAGTGATGTCATCATCAAATTAAAGCCAAAAAGCGAATGGGTTTCTGCACAAAGTAAAGATGAATTGGCCGATAAATTTAAAGAAGCTCTATCTGAAATTCCTGGAATAGATTATGAATTTACACAACCTATTGAAATGCGTTTCAACGAGCTTATTACTGGAGTTAGGGCCGATTTAGCCATCAAAATATTTGGTGAAGATTTAGATATTCTTTACAAAAAAGCCCTTGAAGTAGAAAAAGCCATTCAAAATGTAGAAGGCGCTGCAGATATTTCTGTTGAAAAAACAGCAGGATTACCTCAAATGACCGTTAAATACAACCGAAACAATATTGCAAAATACGGACTTAACATTGAAGACCTCAATAAAATAATCACTATGGGTTTTGCCGGAATGCCTGCTGGAACTGTGTTTGAAGGCGAAAAACAATTTGATTTGGTGGTTCGTTATGATGAAAAACACCGAAAAGACATCCAAAACATTGAAACCGCATCCGTATTACTTCCTAACGGAAACAATTTACCATTAAGTGAATTTGCCAAAATAAGTTACACCAAAGGGCCAGCAAAAATTTCTCGAGATAATACAAAACGACGCATTGTTATTGGGGTAAACGTTAGAAATCGCGATTTAGAATCTGTGGTTAAAGATGTTCAACAAATCATTAACACTGAAATTAAACTGCCTACAGCCTATACCGTAAGCTATGGTGGACAATTTGAAAACTTAAGAACGGCTTCCGCCCGATTAAAAATAGCCGTACCCATTGCACTTGTTTTAATATTTGTACTCTTATATTTTGCTTTTGATTCTGTTAAAGAAGCCTTGATAATTTATAGTGCCATACCTTTATCGGCCATTGGCGGTGTGCTTCTACTCTATTTTAGAGATTTACCTTTTAGTATTTCTGCAGGCGTAGGTTTTATTGCCCTTTTTGGTATTGCTGTTTTAAATGGCATTGTTCTCATTGAGGAATTTAAAGAGTTAAAAGCACACGGAATTAGTAACATTAATAAACGTATTCTTATGGGAACCAATAACAGATTAAGACCGGTTTTACTTACTGCGGCAGCAGCGGCTCTTGGGTTTTTACCAATGGCTATTTCAACCTCGGCTGGAGCAGAAGTACAACGACCCTTAGCAACGGTTGTGGTTGGCGGACTCATAAGCGCCACCGCATTAACACTGGTTGTATTACCTGTTTTATATGCTATGTTTGATAGAAAAGGAAAAAAAATTAAAATAAAAAATAAAGCATTGCCCCTGTTAGTGTTTTTGCTTTTACCCTTTTTTGCGATGTCTCAAACTAAAGAAATCTCAGCAGATCAAGCTGTTGAAATAGCTTTGAAAAACAACAACATGCTTAAAGCCTCGGTTAATAGAGTGAATCAATCAAAACAACTAATTGGAAGTGCTTTTAATATTGATAAAACACAAGTTTATTACCAATATGACGAAAATAATCTAGCAGAAAACGGACAACCTTTAAAAGTTTTTGGTATTAGTCAATCCATTCAATTTCCAACTATTTATGGATCGCAACGAAAAGCCGAAAAACAAAAAACAAAGTTATCATTTCAAGAATATAACATGAATGAACGCTTGTTGAAAAAAGAAGTGTATTCGGCTTATTACAGCGTTGTTTATAACATGAATGTAGTAACCCATTATCAATATTTAGATAGCTTGTATCAACAATTTTCAAATGCAGCCACAAAGCGCTATGATGTTGGTGAAACCAATTTACTTGAAAAATTAATGGCCGAAACTAAACAAAAAGAAGTATCATTATTGCTTTCACAAAGTCTGGAAAATGTTAATAAAGCCAACACAACCTTACAGGAATGGCTTCAATCAGATTCAACGTATGTGGTTTCAAAACAAACCGCACCATTACTGCCACTTAAAGAATGGAACCTCTTAGAACATCCTGGATTACTGTACTATGAAACTGCTAAACAATTGTCTCAAACCAATTTTTCTATTGAAAAACAACAATTGCTTCCAGATTTACAATTTTCTGTTTTCCAAGGAACCAATAACGGAATGAATGCAAAAAATTATTCTGGGTTTCAAGCTGGTGTTTCCATACCCTTGTGGTTTGGAGCAAATAAGTCCAAAATAAACGCTGCAAAAACCCAAACCATGATTATTGAAAATAACTATGAAAACTATAAAATTCAGCTTGAATCAAAATATAAAAGGTTGTTTTCAGATTTAAAAAAACACGAAGAAGCCATAAATTATTACAATAACAAAGGGCAGCAATTATCAAGAGAATTAACCTTAACGGCTTCTAAAGCCTTTAAAAATGGCGAAATTAACTTTTTACAATACGTTCAACTATTAGAAAGCGCCACCACAATTAACATCAACTATTTAAAAGATCTCTTTAATTATAACACCACCATTTTAGAATTAAATTATTTAACTTATTAATGATAATCTCCATGTTAAACCACGTTAAAAATATTAAAACGCTAACCAGATTGTTTTCGTTTTTTTTGGCCATCATTCTCATATCCTGTAACTCCAATCATAAAGAAAACCCTATCATTGTTGAGAGTTTGGATGAAACTGAAAACCATTTGATTACTATTACAGATTCTCAATTTGCTTCTTCTAACATGGCACTTGGAAACATCACAAAACAAGAGTTTAACACGTATGTTAAAGCTAATGGAATTTTTGATGTGCCACCAGAAAACAAAGCTACCGTAAGTGCTTATTTTGCTGGCTATGTTAAAAACATCACGCTTTTACCAGGAAATATAGTTAAAAAAGGACAGGAACTTTTTACGCTGGAAAATCCTGATTACGTTCAAATTCAACAAGATTTTTTAGAAGCAAAATCTAATTTAAGCTATTTAAAAGCGGACTACGAAAGACAAAAAAGTCTGATGGTTGATAACATTACATCACAAAAGAATTTTCTAAAAGCAGAATCAGAATACAAAGTAACCCATACCAAGTTTCAATCACTGCAAAAAAAATTGAGCTTAATGAATATTAACCCCAACACTTTAACGGGTGAATCTATTCGTTCTGTTATAAGTGTTACCGCGCCAATATCTGGTGTTGTTACCTCTATACAAGCTTCAAAAGGGATGTTTTTAAACGCCTCTGATATCGCAATGACTGTTACAAACACCGAACATCTTCACCTTGAATTAAAGATTTTTGAAAATGATCTTCCATTCATTAAAGTTGAACAACCCATTATAATCAGGCTTCAAAATAATGATGAAAAAGTATATCACGGCAAAGTTCATTTAATAAACAAATCCATCAATACAACCGAAAGAACCATTGATATTCATGGTGATTTAGTTAATGCAGACGATACTAAATTATTTGCTCCAGGCATGTATTTAGAAGCTCAAATTGTAACCTCAAGCAAAACTTTAGAAGCCTTGCCAATTGAAGCTGTTATAGATATTGAAAATGTTTACTATGGTTTAATCAAACAAGAAAACAATACCTTCAAGAAAGTGACTTTAAAGGTAGGGAAAACTTCTAATGGATATATTGAAATCTTAAACGCTCAAGATTTCAGCCCTAATACAGAATTTTTAATTAAAGGTGCTTTTAATTTAATTTCAGAATAATCCTATAAAATATAACAAGTAAAAAAGGAGGCTGTCTAAAAAGTTTTTTTAAGTCCTTGAGAATTGCGTTTTTGAAAAATCTCTCCGATACCTGTCCAAATAAAAAAGAGGCTGTCTTGACTTTTCGGACAGCCTCCTTTTATTATCAAACGATATTGTTTATCTTTGAAACCGATTATCGTTAAACTCAGGTCTGTCATAAAACAAATCACCATCAGAATAACCATTGCCATCTGCAAAATTATCATCAGAATAATCTTTATCCATCTCATCCCGATACGTTCTCATTTCATCTCTTACAATTTCTCGGATATGCTCTTCATTTAAATTATTTTATAGGTATTTTCTTCTTCAACCAGTACCGGTTCGTTATAAGGTTTTTTGTCTGTTTTCCTCTTATAAGAACTCATTACCATCCGTTCATAGTTTCTTCCAACAGTATCGCCTTTACGAATCCGTTTAGTTTCTGTAAACGTTCTATGATCTTCTGATTAATTCTAAAACACCATTAATAAAAGTTAAAGGATGTATTGGGTTTCCAGGAACATATAAATCAATGGTATGGGTTTCCAGAAAATGTCTGTTTAATGCTGGACTATCGGCAAAAATACCGCCGCTAATGGCATCGGTTCCGGCAAGTATAATAATTTTTGGTTCGGGTATAGCATCATAGCAAATTTGTAAAGGCTCTGCCATACCTTTAGTAATGGGGCCTGTAATTACAATCCCATCAGCGTGTCTAGGTGATGCAACAAATTCAATTCCATAACGGCCCATATCAAAGTTAACATTACCGCAGGCACCAAGTTCTAACTCGCAGCTGCCATCGCCTCCTGCACATACTTGACGAAGTTTTAGAGAGCCGCTAAAATAATCACTGATTTCCTTTCTTATGCTCTCGGGATTTAATTTAATTGGTGATTCTACTCCTTGTTTTACAATCAATGCTTCACGNCTATTACTTGCTATTTTATAGTCTTTTGTAAATGTTATTTTTTTTGGAAAAGCCATAGAACACTCTCCGCAAAAGGTACATTTACCTAAATCTATCTGCAAAGGATTGATAGTTATGGCCTTTGTTGGACATAGTTCTTCAAGTGCATTTACATCAACCTTTTCGTTGCTAATAATAGGCAAACCACGAAAAACACCTGGAATTTCAATTGTGGTTACATCTGGTATATATTGTTTTCTTTGGTGAAAGAGTATTTTTAAATTGTTAATCATACGTTCGTTTTTAACTTGAAATTATAAATCGTGACCGGCATAAGATAAATTAAAGCTTTTATTGCTTATTGGGAAATCTGAAATTTCATTATTTCTTACCGCTAAAGCCATTGCTAGCCAATTATGAAAAGAAGGGTCTTTTATTTTATAGTGAACCAATTCTCCTTGCGCATTGGTAATAGCGCAATGGCAAATTTCACCTCGCCAGCCTTCTATCATTGAAAGTATAAAGGCATTTGGAGTAGGTTTTGGCATTTCTATTTTAGTAGTATTATGTGACGGTATGGCATTTAATAGGGTTTTAATATAGGTAATAGATTGTTGTATTTCTCGATATTTAATTCTTGCCCGCGAATATGCATCGCCGTGATGTTTAAGAATTGGTTGATGCAAAATGGTTGAGTAAAGGTGGTATGGGTGAGAACTTCTTATATCTCGGTTTATATTGGTCATTCTTGCTGCCATTCCCACAAGGCCAATGTTTTTACCTACTTGATTGGTTATGATTCCTGTTTTCTCCAGTCTACCTAAAACGGTAGGAGCAGCAAAGGTTGCTTTGCTTATTTCTTCAAAATCGGTTTCAAAGGCTTCTAAAACTGTTTTTAATTTTTCACCTAATTCGTTAGTGAAAGGAAAATTTGAATATCCCGAACGAATTAACCCTTTCGCAATCCTGTTTCCACACCATAGTTGAAAAAAGTTAATAATGGGTGTTCTAAGCCGGCCATAAACGGCACTGCCTAATTGATATGCCACATCGGTACACATACCGCTTAGGTCGCCGGTATGAACAGCAATGCGTTCTAATTCTAATGCTAAAGTTCGTTCAAAGTGTGCTTGTTCTGTAGTTTCTACATTACATAAAGACTCCCATAAATTTGCAAAGGCTGTGGTGTGACCAACAACAGAGTCGCCAGAAATATTTTCGGCTAAAGTGTGTCGTTCTATTAATTTTTTCTTTTGAAGAAATAAGGTTTCAATACCTCGATGTTGATATCCTAATTGGATTTCAAGATGCAAAATTTGTTCGCCATTACAAAGAAAACGAAAATGGCCGGGTTCAATAATTCCTGCGTGAATGGGCCCAACGCCAACTTCGTGCAATTCTTCACTTTCTATTTTGAAAAATGGATAATTGGCAATGGTATTGTTTTTATTTGAAGCGTTAAAAGGATATCTAACCGGTTTTAACCAAGGATGATTAAGGAAGGGAATACCGAAATTTTCGTGAATTTCCCGTTCAAATTTTTCAAAAGCTAAATGATGTTGTGCAAAACATTCNAGAGGTGTTTCAAGCCCCACCAAAGATGATGATAGAAGAATTGTAGCGTCTTTATCGTTTGCAATACAGCAAATGAGTTTTACGTTCTCTTGAACAGCAATGCCGTAATAATTTACGCAATGACAGNCTTCATTTTGCAACAAAGCGGTGTTGTATTCCAAAAACTTGTTGTACTCCAAAGTAGGAATCGAATCAAAAGGAATTTGCTGGTTATTTTTTATAACAATAGCGTTCATATCTATAAAGGTAAGTTTTTAACGGCTTCATTAATCAAATCAACCATTTCCTGTGGTGGATTTAATCCGAGATANACCACAAGACCCAGAAAAAGGAATTGTGAAATAGACTCATAGGGTTTTATGCGTTCTAAATTGGTTTCATCAAAATCTACCGCTGGGGAAAACAGGAGTTTGAATATGTTTTTTCCAAAAGCCCAAATAATGATGGTGAGTAGAAATAAAACCAAAATAAGGACGAAAAAGTAATGCGCTTCAAACAAAGAGCGGAAAATTAAAAATTCGCTTACAAACAAACCTGACGGTGGCATTGCCGTTGCTGAAATNAANCCTAAAAGAACGACCATTGCTCCGGTNAGGTTNTANTTAAAATAATTGCCCACATCATAAATGCTTTTGCTTTTGTAAATGCGATAAATTTGCCCCATTTGAAAAAACAAGCTNGATTTCACAAAAGAGTGAAGGATAATATGTAGTATGGCGGCATAATAGCCAATGCCNCCGGCAGCAATACCCAACATTACGATACCCATATGTTCAATACTGGAATAAGCAAACATTCGTTTTATGTTTTTCACTTTTATCATATAAACGGTGGCGATAAATATGGAAAGTACCGCAGAAATCATAAGGATATTATTGGTCCAAGAAATTAATTTTGTTTGTGCAGTAATTTCGTAAAAACGAAAGATGCCTATAAATCCTACATTCATTAAAACACTAGATAATAAGGCTCCGGCTGGCGANGGTGCTTTATCTTTTGCATCAATCCCGGCAGTGTACATAGGCACTAATCCTATTTTAGCGGTATAACCGGTAAAAATAAAAATGAAGGCTAATCGAAGCCAAAACGGGTCTAACTCATTGGCTCTTTGTATTAAGGAGGTAAAAGTTAAATCACTTTGACCCACTTGCTGAACGGCAATACTTAGAAACAAAATGCCTATAAAAACAAAAGTAATACTTATAGAACAAACAAAAACATATTTCCAAGTGCCTTCTAAAGTGCGAACATTTCTGCGGTGATAAATGAGGGCGGAAGCTGAAAGGGTNGTTAATTCTACAAAAATCCAGGTTACAGCAATATGATTGGATAGGTATGCTAAACTTAATGCAAAGAGGAGTACAACCATAGAGGCATAATACATCGCTCTATTTCTTGGGTTATCCTCATTTTTTGAAAAGAAAACATAACTATGGTAAAAGGCTGGGATGGCAATGATACTAATGGTAAAAAGCAGTAAAATTCCTATAGCATCGGGTAGGAAATAACTGTATTCTTCTATGTTTTTATGGGTGTATTCATAGATGGTAAATAACCATTGAAGAATTATAAAAATAGCCACCAATGTATAATTNATCTTTTTGTTTCTATTAAAAAAGAGGGACACACATATAGCAAATGCTCCGATTAAATAAGGTATGGTCATATTTTGAGTGATAGTTTATTAAATTTTTTACAACAAAATCAACAAAGGTTAATCTTTTAAATTTCTTAATTGATCTACATCTCCGCCTCCAAGAACATCTCCAATTTTATTTACAAATATTCCAAGAAGCAATACGGTAATAAAAAGGTCAAGAAGAATGCCAGTGTTTACAAGTAATGGCATTTCGTTACCTACNGCTAGGGATAAAATAAAAACGCCGTTTTCAATCACTAAAAAGCCCATAACGTGCGTAAGGATTTTTTTTCTGGTGCCAATGATATATAAACCCGTAAATAAAGCAGACAGAGCTGCAACAAAATACACTTTGTTTAATTGGGAGTCTTCAATGGTGTTAGACAACAAAAAAGTGGACACAACTATGGATGTTACAATAATAAGGGAAATAAAGTTGGGCACATAAGGTTCTGCTTCTCTAGTAATAGCATTTCGATTTATTACATAATTAAGAAATAAAGGCACTGCAAGTGTTTTAAAAATAACGGTTTCTAAAAGGATAAAAGTAAGGTTTAAAGGGTTCATTTCTCCNAATTCAATAAAGCTTACTCCAAACAATAGAATGCCTTGAAAGGCAATAATTTTTACATAACTCATCAGCCGGTTTGCTATACTTAAATAGATAAGCGACATAGAAAATACGATTAATAATACATTGGTCATTTTTATATTTTTTTAAATCAATTTACTTTTTTTAAATACTTATTTTTACACTATTTAGTACTCCTTGTTACACAAATTTTCCCATAATTAATAACACACCAAAAAATATTAATATAGAAATAGAGGTAAGTGTAAATATAAACTGGGCATTGTTTCCCATTCTAAATCGGGCTGAAAATGATTCTAAAATTCCAACCATAATAGCAAACAGGATTTGTACCGATAAAAAGATTAAGATGGAAATAAGTATAGAAAAAGTGCCAGTAAAAAAATTAGCAATAAGAGCACCGTACATTGCAAACTTTAGGTTTGTGCCATATAGAATCAAACCTAAATCAAAACCACTGTTGTCCAGAATCATTACTTCGTGCACCATCGTTAATTCTAAATGCGTTTTAGGGTCATCTACCGGCATACGGCTGTTTTCAATCATGGCAATCATAAT
>Ga0051980_10000420_pt1 | contig 32118 bp, 32 predicted proteins | sample CryGey13umfilter_2_FD_55014 | JGI IMG/M metagenome (GOLD analysis project Ga0051980, IMG submission 55014) | Groundwater microbial communities from aquifer in Utah, USA - Crystal Geyser 4/9/14 3 um filter | ecosystem: Environmental > Aquatic > Deep subsurface > Groundwater | place: USA: Utah...
CCAACCCCATTTTGGTTCTGGATATTCTGGATGTGGATATTTTGGTACTTTCAAACTTTCTTTAAAATAAAAACCGCCTCTGTTTCCCCATGAACCGAGTAAACCATTTAAAATAGCCATGGCTCGTTCTCTTTGTGAGTCATCACCATACCAAACCACATGCCTGCCAGGATGCACAATGACCGAAGGTGCAGCGGCTGCCATAATACGGGCTGTTTTTCGTATTTCTTCTGGTTTTATGGTGGTGATACCATATGCCCATTCTGGTGTAAATTGTTTGACATATGCTTTTAACTGGTCAAACCCAAAACCATATTTTTCTACATAATCTTTATTGTAAATACCTTCTTCAATTAAAACATGCATCCAAGATAATAATAAGGCGATATCTGTTGCTGGTTTTATAGCTAACCAGTGTTTTGATTTGCTCGCCGCTGTCGAAAATCTAGGATCAACGGTGATAATGGTTGCGCCATTGTCAATAGCATCAGACATCTCCTGAACCTGAGAGTTATGCATGTTTTCTCCAATATGAGATCCAATCAATACTAAACATTTAGTATCTCTAATATCTGTTGGCTCTGGAGAACCTATCCAAGAACCAAAGGTTAAACCAAACCCGGTTTCTCTTGGACCTCTACATTGTGCATAAGCAGGTTCAGCTATGGTATCTGAGCCATAAGCTTGAAATAAATGCTCTAAATGACTTCCAGGAGAGCCATGTTTAAGCAATGCAAATGATTCTGGTCCGTATGTTTCTTTTATCGTTTTAAATTTAGAAGCAATCAAATCTAATGCTTCTTCCCAAGTAGCTTCTCTATAGGTTTCTTCACCATTAATGGTGGTTCTAATTAAAGGTGTTTTTAATCTGTCTTCATCACTGTACATGCCGACGCCACCTGTTCCTCTTGGACAAAGGCGACCATTACAATGGGTATCATCTTCATTTCCTATGATTTTTTTAATAGCGCCTTCTTCATCGGTATAAGCCCAAGCAGCACATTTCCAAAAGCATACTTCGCAATAGGTTGCAGATCTTACAAATTTTTTAGCAATGTTTTCTTTAACAGCAGCATCTAAATATGGGTTAACCCCAAACATATTAAATGCACTGGAAGTGGTTGCTAAACCTCCAATACCTAAGGCAGAAATTTTTATAAATTTTCGTCTTGAAGTGGTCATAATTATAAATGTTTTTCTGATGTAAAGATATTTCTATAAACTATTTTATATTATGATAAAAGTCATGTAATCAGCATTTTATATGTAACAAATGTTACATAACTATATTGTTTTTTTTAGTAACCCTGAGTTTCAAAGCGTTAGAATTATAAATTATTGTAACTTTGAAAAGGCTCATTAATGAATGAAAAAAAAATACACTTTTCTTGGTATATTTATAGTAGTTATTTTACTGATTACTACACTTTTTTATGTAATAAATAAGAATCTTTTACCATCCACTTTTAATACGAATCCATATACTAATATTGAAGTTGCCAAGGAGGAATCTTGTCAGCAATGTCATCAAAATACGACAGGCTACTCCAACTATCACAATCCTGAACTTATAGGATGTGCCAGTTGTCATTTAGGTAACACTTCTTCATTAGATAAAAATGAAGCTCATAAAGGCATGGTTTTAATCCCTGGTAATTTATCAGATGCTAAAGAAACTTGTGGAAAATGCCACCAAGAGGAATTAAATAAACTCAATAGTTCATTAATGACCACCAATAGTGGGCTTGTTGCCGTAGATAAATTTATTTTTGGTGAAGCAGATAGCCCTAACGACCAATACCATATAAAAGATATTAAAAATTCTCTAGCAGATAAACATATCAGGGATTTATGTGCCAATTGCCATTTAGGAGCAGAGAAAACAACCTATGGAGAAATTACTCAAGAAAGTAGAGGCGGTGGTTGTAATGCCTGTCACTTGAATTATTCACCCGAAGCCAAAACGGATTTAGAAAACTACTTAACTTCAAACAAAAAAGTATTGCCAAAATTTCATCCTTCAACTACTGTTTTTGTTAACAATACCCATTGTTTTGGCTGTCATAGTCGTTCTAGCAGAATTTCAACAAATTACGAAGGCTTACAAGAAACTCTATTGAATGAAGCCGATATAACCAATATATCAGGGTACAAAGTTTTAGAAGATGAAAGAGTTTACAAAAATTTGGATGAAGATGTTCATCATACAAAAGGTTTATTGTGTATTGATTGTCACTCATCGCATGAAGTGATGGGCAATGGCAAAAGTTATACGCATGCAGAAGATGCCGTTGCTTTACAATGTAGTGATTGTCATTATAAAGAAAAACCAAACACCATTCCTTATGATTCTTTAGATACTGAAAGCCTTTTGGTTTTTCTGCACAGAGATTATAAGCATTCTGATAAACAAATCTTAATTGCTGAAAAAGATGGTCATCCATTAGTGAATACCTATGTAGATTCAACAGGTAATGCTTTCTTAATTAGTAAAAACGATGGAAGCGTACACAATCTTAAACCACAATCAAAGGTTTGTTCCAGAGATAAAGCGCATGAAAATGTAAGTTGTTCTGCATGTCATTCGTCATGGACTTCTCGTTGCATTGGTTGCCATAACCAATATGATGACAATGAACCAAGAGCTTTTGATTTATTGGATAAAAAATATGTAAAAGGGCAATGGAAAGAATATGTTTCTGAATTTTCATCATCAAAACCAGCATTGGGTGTTAGAGAGCATAAAGGCGGTAAACTCATTGAACCCGCCATTCCAGGTATGATTTTAACGATTGATAAAGGAAGTTTTACGGGAAATACTGGTAGTGATATTTCATTTCACAGACTATATGCACCAAATTCCCCTCATACCACAACCAAACAAGTACGTGATTGTAAATCTTGTCATAGTGATGCCGCCACTTTAGGCTACGGAAAAGGGTCTTTAGCTTATGGAATGAAGAAGGGAAAAGGCACATGGGTTTTTACACCTGAATATGCTTTAAATAGTCATGATAATTTACCTGAAGATGCCTGGATTCCTTTCTTAAAAAATGTTGACAAAGAAGTTGTTAACTCAACCAGAACAGATTTTAGACCTTTTAACGTAGAAGAACAAAAAAGGATGCTTTTGGTTGGCGCGTGTCTGCAATGTCATAAAGATGATTCTAAAGTCATGCAACAAACCTTAGAATTTGGATTAAATCCTGTTTTGAAAATGATATCGAATGCATGTGTCTTACCGGATAAATAATTTATTATTATTTTTCTAGTTCATCCATTATTTCTTTTGCTTTTTCTAGATCTGAACTTGAAACTTGCAATTCAACCTCAAATGTTGGCATATAATTCATTACCTGAGTTGTAAACTGGTTTTTTAATAAACATGGTATCCCTTCAAATTCCAACCTACTTTTTAAGATTAATAAATTTGACTCAAAATGAGAACTTTTAATAGTAATAAAATCCATAATTATATTNTAAGGTATTTAGATCTAAAAAGTAATCGGCTTTTTAAGAAAAATCCATTTAAATTGATATTGTTTTCCCGATTGCGTTTTTTGCGACTCAATTTTTGGTGCCAAAATAGCTGTAAGTCCACCGGAGATCATTGCTTTATAGGCACCATATAAATTTTCAAAACTAAAATCTAGAATTGACCAAATAATTAGAAATATGATAAAAAAAGCTATGAAACTTAAAAGTCTATATTTTATAATATTATTCATAATTAAAAATGATATTTGATTTTATCTCGGATTGATAATTATTTCAAATTTATTAAAAAAACATTAGCCCCCAATAGTTATCATACTTCGGTTATTATTATGAAGTTTCGGCTCTTGTAGTTTATCTAAAGTATCCATGCCTCCTCGAACTTTTAACTTTGCTAGTACTGCTTTTTGAATAATTGGCTCTATTGGTTTTCCTGCTCTAAGTGCAGTCAACAAATCTGATTCGGTTGATGAAAATAAGCAGTTTTTTAATTGTCCGTTAGCTGTTAATCGCAGTCTGTTACAAGAATCACAAAACGGATTGGTCACCGAACTAATAATTGCAAAACTGCCTTTATATCCTTTTATCTTGTAATTCTTTGCTGTATCATTTGGTGCATCTTGAAGGCGTTCTATTTCAGTATTTGAAAAAGAGGCGTTTACATAAGTCATCACTTCGGCATACGATACCATGTTGCTCATATCCCATTTATTGCCATCAAAAGGCATGAATTCAATAAAACGAATGCATACAGGTAAGTCTTTGGTCAGGTTAATAAAATCAATAATTTCATCATCATTAACACCTTTCATTAAAACCGCATTAATCTTAACGTTAAAGCCTTCCTTGACCAAAAGGAAGATATTCTTATAGACCATATCAAACTCATCTCTCAGAGTAATCTCTTTAAATTTTTTAGAGATTAATGTATCTAAACTTAAATTAATGTTATTGACATTATACTTTTTTAGTGTATCAATAAATTTATGAATGATTACTGCGTTTGAAGTAATTGACAACTCAACAGGCAAAGACGCTAATTTTTCTAAAACAAAAGGAATATCTTTTCTTATTAAGGGTTCTCCGCCGGTTAAACGTATTTTGTTAACGCCATGTTTTACAAAGGTTTTTGCTATTTCATAAATCTCCTCATAGGTCATGATATGGCTTTTAGGAGTTAATTGCACCCCTTCTGCTGGCATACAATAGAAACAGCGTAAATTGCAACGTTCTACCAAAGAAATTCTTAAATAGGTATGATCTCTTCCGTGTGAATCTTGTAATATGTTATTTTGATTTGCCATTTAATCGTGTCTAGCACCTTTTAATATTCTGAATATATGTAAAACCGATGGAAAAATGGCATCCATAGATTCTTTTGCGCCATTTGTTGAACCTGGTAAACCCAAAATTAAGGTATTTTTTAAGGTTCCAGCAATACTTCGTGATAGCATAGAAAACGGTGTTCTATCCTGTCCATAATTACGAATAGCTTCTTCTATGCCTGGAATTCTTCTGTCTAAAATTGGTAATAAAGCTTCTGGCGTTACATCTCTGCTTGATAGTCCAGTTCCTCCTGTATAAATAATTAAATCAACACCTCCTGCTTGGTATGCTTTGGCTTTTTCTTGAATAACATCCTTTTCATCTGGAATGATAATATAATCAGTTATTTTAACATCGCACGCCTCAAGTTTTTTAATAATTGCTTTTCCAGCTCTATCTTCTTTCTGTCCCGCCGAAATAGTATCTGAACACACAATAACTGCCGCTGTTAAATCTTTTCTGAATGTATCTGAAAAATCTGATTTTCCTCCTTTTTTACTAATCAATTTAATATGATGTATTTCAATGCCTTTATCAATTGGTTTTAACATATCATACATATTCAATGCAACAACGCTAGCACCATGCATAGCTTCTACCTCAACACCCGTTTTATAAATAGTTTTCACTGTAAAAATTATCGTTATTTCTAATCCGTTTATTTCATAATCTACACTAGTAAATTCAATAGGTAACGGATGACAATCAGGCAAAATATCTGGCGTTCTTTTAACGCCGAGTAATCCTGCTGCTTTGCTCATGGCAAATACATTTCCTTTAGGAACCGTATCATTTTTAATAGCTGCAATAGTTTCATGTTTACTTACTTTAACAATTGCCTGTGCAATAGCGGTTCTTAGTGTGCTACTTTTATGTGTAATATCTACCATTTTAATTTATTATTGACTAATTATTATTGATTATTTGAGCTAGCTGTTTTTCTAGAAGCCATAAAAATAGATGTTAATTTGCTGGCTTCTTTCAACAAAAACGCCAAATTTTCTTTTAAAATTAAGTTTTCATCTAAAGCAAATTCTAACCAAAAATTAGATTCATCAACCTCTTCAATAACGATGCTAATTTTGGCTATAAAACTAGCCTTTGATTGTGCAATACATGTGGCCCTATAATTAGCTGCAACTGAAGTTGAGCGGCGAATTAGTTGTCCTTTAATATGATTTGAAAGATAGGTGTTAGGAAAGGACTGAGTTAGTTTTACACAATTGTGTGCAAATACTTTAGTTCTTATTTTTAATTGTTCTTTCATAATAATAAATATTCAATAATAAATAATCAATTATTAACTTTCCATTGATGTGAATTATCCTCAAAAATTTCTTTCCCAAAAACAGGAACTTTAGCCTTAATTTCTTCTACAATAAACTCCAAAGCATCAAAAACTGTTTTTCTATGTGGTGACGACACAAAAACAAATAAACATATGTCACCTGCATTAACAGTGCCTAAACTATGATAAATATGCATACAAATAAGCTCAAATTTTTCAAAGGCCGATTCACGAATTTCATAAAATTTTGCATTTGCCATGTCTTCATAAGCTGAGTATTCAATGGCTTTTATGGCCTTACCATCAACAACATCTGCCCTAACCTGACCTAAAAATATATTATGAGCGCCAATGCTTGTTTTGGTTTGATGTTTGGCTATGGATTTTCCAATAAATTCTGAAGAAATAGCGCCTTGTATAAAAACACTTTTTATTTTTTTATCACTCATTTGTTATATGTTTTTGCGATCCTTTTATATATCTATTAATTTCAAAAGCGCCTTCTTTTATACTGAAACAGTTATGAATGTTGTACTGTTTTAAAATAGAAACAGCCTGTTTACTTCGTATCCCTGATTGACAGAAAATAGCTATTTTTCTGTCAGCATTTAACTTATCAAGATGCTTTTCCAATTCGCTTAAAGGTATTTGCATAATACAAAAATCTTCAACTTTTGGTTGTTCATTTAGCTCTCTAACGTCAATAAATTGAACATCTTCTTTATTTAAAATATCTTTAATAGAAACTTCAAAACTTGATTCGCAATAGGTTCCAAAAAGCTGCTTTTCAAAATTATTTTTACCTAATAAAACGTTCTGAATTTCAACATCATTCTTTTTAATACTCAATGTTATGGATTGATTAGAAAGTGCATCATAACAATATAATTTCCCTGAAAGAACGCTACCAATGCCTAAAATGATTTTAAGAACTTCATTAGCTTGCATGGTTCCTATGATACCCGGCAAAACACCTAAAACACCAATTTCAGAACAGTTTGGAACCGCATCTTGTTTTGGCTTGTTTGGAAATGCACATCGATAGGTTGGTCCATGGTGATAATTAAAAACAGATACTTGTCCTTGAAATTTATAAATGGCTCCAAACACCTCGGGTTTGCCTGTTATAACAGAAGCATCATTGATAAGATAACGGGTTTCAAAATTATCGGTACCATCAACAATAATATCATACTGATTGAATAAGTCAATGGCATTTTGAAACGTTAACATTTCAGCATATGTATTTATGATAATGGTATCATTTAAATCTTGTAATCTACTTTTTGCAGCTTCAGCTTTGCTTTTCCCCAAAGAAGATGTTCCAAATAAAATTTGACGTTGAAGATTGGATTCTTCAACAACATCAAAATCAATAATGCCAATAGTGCCAACACCAGCTGCTGCAAGATATTGCAAAACAGGGCAACCTAATCCACCAGCACCAACCACTAAAACTTTAGCTTGAAATAGTTTAGCTTGACCCGTTTGACCAACTTCTGAAAGTATAATATGTCTGTTATATCTATCCATTTTTTATCCGCCAGAAAAAGGTGGAAGCAATACAATTTCTTTGCCGTTTATCTCTGTTTCAAATGGCACTAATTCTTGATTTTGTGCCACTTGAAAATCTTTGTTTTTTAAGTTTGGGTATTTTATGTAAAGTACTTCCAATAATTCCCAAATGTAACTTCTCGAAAAATCTATCAACTCTTCTTCTTTATTGGTAATTTCAGCAAGTAATCCAAAATATTTAATGCTTAATATCATACTTTAAGGTTTTTAATTCTTCAGGTGTATTGATGTTTAAGGTCAATAATTCACTTTCAGAATTTAATAATACTATATTTTTAACTTTAAGATGGCTTAATGCCACATGTAATCGTCTTTCATTGTTTTGTAAATGCTCATAAAATAAAGTTTCACATCTCTTAGTGTACATGGCTATTAAAGGCATGGGCTTGTGGTTGCTTACCAATTGTATAACATCATGAAAACCATCTTGCTCCTCTATCAAATGTTCTAAAATTCCTGTTTTTATTAAAGGTATATCACAACTCAACACTAAATTATAATCGGTTTTTGAATGTTGTAATCCAGAATAAATTCCAGCTAACGGCCCGGAATCTTTAATGATATCATCAACACGTTTTAACTTAAAAACATCATAATCAGGATTATTTGAAACAATCATTATTTGAGAAACCAAAGGTTTTATGGCTTCAATACTGTATTCAATAAATGTTTTTCCGTTTAGCTTTAAAAAACCTTTATCAGTTCCCCCCATACGAGAACTTTTACCGCCAGCCAAGATAATTCCTGTTATGTCTTTTTTATTAACCATTTATTAGGTGAAAAATAATTTTAAACTTGCCATAGCAAGCACTAATGCTAAAATATAACGGAGTTTTTGGTTATTAAATTTTTTACTACCAAAGTAACCACCCAAAATACCACCAACCATAGCCACGCCAACCAATATAAAAGATTCATTACTTAAATGTATTCCAGTGCTAAACTGACCTATTAAGCCAGAAGCAGAATTTACCCAAATAAATAAAGCAGATACAGCGGCAGCTTCTTTCATTTTTCCCCAATGCAACAATAAAATAACCGGCGTTAAAATAATACCGCCACCAATACCTATTAAACCGGAGAAAAACCCAATAATCCCACCAACAACCAATCCTTGCCAAAGTTTTACTTGCTTTACAGTATCACTTTCTTTTCCAAAAATATTCAACATTTTTAGGATAGCAAACACCAATAAAACCGCTAATATTTTTTTGTAAATAGAGGCATCAATTTCAATAGTTCCTCCTAAAAAAGCTAATGGAATAGATGTTATAGCAAATGATAAAAATAGTTTTTTATTAAAATATCCCTCTTTATAGTAATAGTAAAATGATATACCAGCCACAAATAAATTCAATAAAAGTGCTGTTGGTTTCATGGTTTCTGGAGTAAAAGAAAATAATGCCATCAATGCTAAGTAACCACTGGCACCTCCATGCCCAACACTTGAATATAAAAACGAAACTATAGGAAGTATCAGCAAAAAGAGGTATATGTTTTCGATTTGAAACATGATTATAACTGTTTGATTTTTTCAAGTTGAACATCCAAAAATTCCCAGCACATCTTATTCATGTCATCAAAAACACCAATTAGCGAGATTCCATAAGGTGTTAAGGATGTTCCACCGCCACCTTTTCCTCCAACACTGTTAATGGTTACTGTTTTTTTTGAAGATTTATTTACAGAATCCATGAGATGCCATGCTTTTTTATAGGAAATATTGATAGCTTTTGCGGCTTTAGATAATGATCCCGTTTCTGCAATAGCTTTTAATAATTTCACCTTTCCTTCGCCTAAAAACTCTTCTCCATCTAATTCAATCCAAATCCTACTTTTTATTTTGAAATTCATAACTGTCTTTTTAAAAAGGAAGTAAAACGACTTCTACAACATCATTAATGTTAATTTTCATCAAATCTTCCTTCATGATTACTAAGGCATTCGAAACCGCAAAAGTTTGCAACATGGAAGAACTTTGTCCTTCTAAAATAGTAAGCTTTCCACCATTATAATAAGCTTTCAAAAATTGAGGTCTATCGCCACTTTTTAAAAACTCTGAATTAGATTTTGCCATGATTTTGGGTAACAAAACTTCTTGTAATCCCATCATTTTTTGTAAAGCCGTATAAACATATATGTAAAAACATGATAAGGCTGCCGCTGGATTTCCTGGAAGTGCAAAAATAAGGGTGCGATTGTTTTTTCCGAAGTATAATGGTTTTCCTGGTTTTTGGTTTACTTTATAAAAAATTTGATTCACCTGTAATTCTTTAAGAGCCTTACCAACAAAATCATAATCGCCAACCGAAATGCCTCCAGTGATAATGATCATATCCCTGATTTCTAGAAGACTTTTTATTTTAGAGAAAGTATCATTATAGTTGTCATCAATTTTATGAATTGAAACATCATCAAAACCAAGACTTAACAACGCCGTTTGAAGCATTTTGGAGTTGCTTTCATATATTTTACCGTAGGCTAAAGGTTCTCCTGCTTCAATGAGTTCATTGCCAGTTGTAATAAGGGCAATGGAAGGTTTTTTATATACTGAAACTTCGCTTATTCCTAAAGAACTTAAATAGCCAATGGCAGCTGGTGTTAATTTGGTGCCTTTTTTCAAAGCTATTTCTCCTTGCTTAACCTGCTCTCCAATACTGCGAATATTATGATTTATAGAAAGTGTTGCCTCTATAAGAATAGCGTTTTTAGAAACTGTAACTTTTTCTTGCATGATAACAGCATTTGCAGAATCTGGAACGGCTGCACCTGTAAAAATTCTGATGGCTTCTCCTTTATTTAATTCAATGTTATGAATATCACCTGCTTTGACTTCTCCAATGAGTGAATATGTGAAATCATCATGTAAATTTAATGCGTAACCATCCATAGCCGATTGCCTGAAAGGTGGCATATTTATGGGTGAACATACATCACTAAAAAGGGTTGAATTTCCTGCTTTTAAAATGGGGACATTAATTGATTTTGAATTATGACCGCAGTTTTCTATAACCGTTTGTATGGCATCTTCAATACTAATCATTTTATTATCGTTATGTCTAAGCAAATATAACGAAATGTATTAATAGAAGTATATGATTTTTATCAGTTCAATAAAAACTATTCCAATAGTTGCAATACTTTAACTCTATTTCTGGTAGAAAAAATTTTGCCTTCATCATGCAATTTTTTAATGATTCTGGTGATAACGACTCGTGTAGAGTTTAAATCTATCGCTATATCTTGATGTGTAATCTCTAAATCCATATTATTGGCTACTTTAACTCTATTGGTTAAATATTTCCAAACACGGTTTTGCATTTTCATAAAAGCCAAAGAATCAATGGATTCTACCATTTCTAATAATCTAAAATGATAGCTATCTATAATATAATGCCGCCAACTTTTATACGTTACCAACCAATCATCAATAAATTCAATAGGGATGAAGACGCCTTCTAAATCGGACTCAACTATACCTCTAAAAATGCTTTCCTTTCTATTTATACAATTAGCAAACGAGATGGCACAAGTTTCGCCAGATTGCAAATAATACAATGCAATTTCATCGCCTCCTTTTTCTTCTCTCATTATTTTAACGGTACCACTTAATATTAAAGGGATATGAGTTAAATAATCTCCAATATCTATTAAGAGATTACCTTTATTAATTTTATTAAAATACCCAACTCTAACAATTTCATCTATCAATTCTTCTTCAAATAGTGCTGAATATTGCTTGGTTATAAGGTCTTTTAATAGGATGTCTTGATGATTCACTTTGTCTACCATAAGAGGGTTTTATACAAAATTAATGAATAAAAAAATAAGACTCTCAAAAAAACCTGAGAGTCTTATTAAAATTGATGGTATTATATTATTCTAAAATCTAACTTGTATTTGAGCTAACAGCGCATCATCATCAACATTAATAACCGTTTGAATATTGGCTTGATAGTTTATTTGCAATCTGACTTTATCGTTAAAGAAATAATTAGCGCCAAGCGTCATTCTTTCTTGATAAACATAGGATGTATTGTCTTTAACATCAAGATTTGCGTCAAAGTATTCATATTTAAATACAGGTTGGAATTTGTCATTAACATCATAATATGCCATAAGATAAGCACCATCTCTTCTTTCGCCTAAAGCAACAGGCGTTGATCCGCATCCGCCAGAAGCTCCACTAAAGTAAGCGCCTTCATCATAAATATATTCTCCTTGAATTTTTAGTTTATCAAAATCCAGAGCAAATTCACCACCAACAGATGTTCTTGTATCATCATTATTATTAGGAATTGGGTAACCATATCTAAAACTACCGCCAATGGTTAAGAAATTGGTCAATTTATAAGTAAGTCTACCTATAATGTCCTTTTTAGTATTGTCATCTTTAACTCTTAAGCCTCTCCCGTTCATCAACGCTATAGCATAATTAAACTTGGTGTAATTGTTTCCACCTAAAAGCATCAAACCAAAATCTCTTTGAGGAGCCACCAATTGATCTGCCACTATAGATCTATCAATGGTTACTAAAGCATTACAAGGTGTTGAAACATCTAAACTAAATGGTTGTTTAAAAGATCCAACAGAGACTCTATACCAATTATACTTATCGTACGTAATAAAGGCATCCATTAAATAAGCATCGCCAGAACTACCAATAAACGGACTGGTTTCCAACATAAAATAATACGAAAAATCGTCATACATTTTACCCATAACACCTATTCTTGCTCTTTTAAATTTAAAGGTATTTTCATTGCCATCCGTAAAATTATAATCATACTGTGGTTGAATATATCCAAAAATTTTGGCGTTAATAGTCGTTGTAGAATCAGAAGCAGTTAAATCTCCCCCTTCACAGCCTTGAGCTAATGCCTTATTGATATGAAATATAAAAACAAGGATTATTAAACTATATATTTTATTATTCATTATCTGAATTTTTAAAGTCTATTAATTAGAGAATACTGGGTAATCTTTTGAAACAGATGCCGTCCATTTGTTTGAAGTCCAGGAAGGATTTGAATTGTAAAGTCCATTCATTCCAAATTTCAAACTGTAAGCGTCATATCCCAAAACTCTTAAACAAGCAGTAATAACTGCCGAGGTTTGCCCTGTGTAACAATAGGTAACCACTTGAGCATTTGAGGCAGAATTAAGACCTAAATAAGTATTATCAGATAGTTTTAAAGGATTGATTCTATAGGCATTTGAAATATGTCCAAACCCTAAATAATCTGTTTCATTAAAAAAATTATTTACAAAATAATTTCCTGGGTTGTTTAATACATCCGAACCTGAAACGCCTTGAAAACCAAGAGCCACAACAGCTTCTACCCGTTCTTTAAGAATGGCTTGTCCATCTGATAAAACGCTTGATATTTCAGGACTTGGGAACACAATATTTGCTGGTGCTCCAGAATTAGACCAGTTAGAACTGTTTTCAGCTATATTACCAATGCCACTGTTCCAAGAGCCAGCAGTATTAGAATTCCAACCAGACATTCCCCATTTTAAGGCTTGAGTATTTGGGTAACCATACATGCGCAATAAAGCTGTTGCATAACAAGCCGTTTGGCCTGTGTAGCAAATAACCAGAATGGGTTTAGTAGTATTTGCAGCCTCAGTTAAAATATTAGCAAAGGCAACATTACTTGCACCATTAACATGAGCCGTTAAAAAATCTGCACTGCTTCTAATATCCATAATATCATATGCGCTAAGGAAATTATCAACTAAATCGGCTGTTGCGGGTGCAGCCACCACAAACGATTTACCATCTGTATTGGTAAGTATTTGGTTAATATCTAAATTATTTTGAACCATATAATCCTTTAATAATGTAAATTTTGGTGTTGATATTACATTGTTGTCTGCAGGGTCGTCTCCTCTATCGCAAGAGGTTAATAACAAACTGGGAATTAATAATAATGCAATGATTATAAATGATATTTTTTTCATGATATAAATATTTAATTGAGTGATTTTAATGTTAGTTCTTATTCAATGACAGGATACATATTGATTTCTTTTTTAGTAAAGGCATTCATATTTTGGCTTTTCAAATGGTCATTCATAAAACCATTGGCTCCATACGCCAAATTTCCAGTTTTATAGCCTAAAACATTTAAGTACGCAACCACGTAAGCCGCTTTTAAACCAGTTTCGTCATAGACTGCAATTGGTTTATCTACAGGTAAGGTCAATAAGTCTGTTGCAGATGTAAGCGAGTTTTTTGGTTGATAGTTTAATGCGCCTGTTATATGACCTAAATTGTAATGGTCTTTAGAGGTATAGTTTACCACAAAATAGTTGTTAATATTTTCAAAAACATCACCGGGAGTGACAATCAAGTCTTTATAAGGTATTTTAAACAGCTCTGTTAATCTGGCTTTTAAAATTTCTTTGGCGTCACTTTGTCCTGTATTAAGTTCAGGTTGATTTCCATTGTCTGGTTTACTATTTTCAGTAGTTTCCAGTTTTGAAGCATAATCATTATTAATATTCTTGAGCCAAGCATTTTCTGCAAAGTCTTGCCTCCAAGAACTCATTCCCCATTTCAAACTATAAACATTATTATAGCCAGCAATTCTTAACAGGCCAGCAAAATAAGAAGCAGATTGACCTGAATAGCATATTAAAACAATTTTCTCGAAATCTGCTGGATTAATGGTACTTTCAAAATAAGTTAGTAAGTCTTCGGCATTTAAATTTTTTGCGCCTTTAATATGGCCATATTCAAACCATGATTCACTTCTAATATCTATAACATGGTATTTGGGGTTTTTAAGATTTTGCTTAACATCATCAGCAGGAATAATAGGAAAAGCATCCTCTGCAATAAAACTTAATTGACTTTCTAAATAGCTTAATAAGGTTTCAAACTCATTGGGCGGATCGAAATTTGGTTGATTATTGGTATTAGCTTCATTTGAAAAACCGTTATAAAATGCAGCTAGTGATATAAAAAAAATTAGAAAAATTAGTTTTGTTTTTTTCATGACATTTTAATTTTAAATTCAAAAAATTATTGATTATAATTCTGAATAAAATTAAATCTGAAATCAAATTTTTTACATGACATTTGTCACTTTTAGCTAATACATAATCAGTTTATTGTGTAACATTTGTTACGTTTAAAAACACATTCAAGAAGTAGTAATTATAACCATTAACATCACATTTAAGTTTTAATAAAGTGATGAGAAAATGAAATAAAATTTAGAGATGTAAATAGCTATAGAACTTTTAAAAATTCTTTCAACTATAATTTCGAGTTTTGAACTCCTAAATTTGTCATAGCTCTGTTTTATTGCAAATGAAAGCGAGAGATTATCATTTAATTAATTAAAATTAACCAACAAAAAAGCCCTAACTGTAAGTTAAGGCTTGATGTGATCGCGACAGGATTCGAACCAATCTCGAATCCCTTATGTTTTCAACATATTTAGTACCTATTCTTACAACTGTTGACCGATTTGTTAACCGATTAAGGTGTTTTATCTTTTTCAATATCTATACGCTTTTTTGCTTCTTCCAAATAGGTCACTGCAGGATTTTCATTGGGGTTACTTTTATCTTGAACGAGTTTAGATAATTCAATATAAATGCTTGCTTGTTCTGTTTTAGAAGCAGTTTTAAGCAATTGCTCTAGGCTATCTATTTTTGTTTGTTGTGCAAAAACAAAACAAGAAATAAAAAGCGAAAAAAATAGAACTATTTTTAGTTTAAAGCCCATATTTAACTTTTTTCTAAATGTATTATTTTTTTTCAAATTATGTATTATAATTTATACATAGCAAGAAAAATAAGTAAAACATATTATTTATATTTATTTGAATAACAGGGTCTTATAATTAAATTAAGATTATTTACCGTTATCAAAAGTGGTCAATAAAATTTATGATAATTCTTTTGAAAGAAATAAAAGTTTGATAATCGTTAATTAATATATTAGCCTATGCAATATGTAACTTCCCTTTTTTCACAAGGGGTTAAAAGGTTTGAGATGTAAAAATGATACAAAAAATGTAATTCTCATACAAAGTTAATCTCTTAATAACTTTTTTAATCTAGTTTGATAAGCTTGGATATAATTCCGTTTTGTTTTTTCATTAAGGTATGAGGCATTGATAAGAGACAACACCTTATCTTCATGAGTTGTAATATTTTTAATTGTTTTCTTTATCTGATTTTCAGGAATGCCGGCTAATTCTCCTAAAATAAAAAATTGCTCTTTTATTTTTCCTTTGGTTTCTCTTGGTGGGAGTAGTCCATCATCCAATGCAAAATCCTTATCTTCTATATGAATTCTACTATTTAATAAATCATATGCTGGACTTAACCTAAAATCTCCTAACGGGGTTTCTATTAAAGAGAAGTTTTTAAAATGTGCATCTCCATTAGATATCAAATAATTAAAAAGTACCAACCTAAATAATTTTATGGATTCTATTTGATATGCAGGAGAATACTTTTTTAACAACTCAAAAAGTTCTAGATAACTACCTAAATATTTAAAATCTTCTCCATGTGTTTGAGGTGCTCTACCTGCTAATGTAGCAAAATCTTCTTGAGCCCGTTTATCACCATTCTCTTTTACATCAAAACGTTTTGTTATATATGCAGGGTCTCCATTTTTAAAAAACATCAAGGCATTTTCGGCCGTTTCAATTCCAAAAACCTGCCGTGCTATTTGCATAGTCAAGTGCTCATTAGCTGGCATTTGGTCTGTATTCTTCCCTACATTAGGTATTGGTTTTAAAATATACTCCCCATGTTCTCCTTCCTTTATTAATCTAATTTTATTCTTCTCTAACAAAACAGAGAATTTCTCCTGTACTCCGGAAATTGACATGCGTTTTCTGTTTTCAGTAAACAACTCCTTTGCCTCAATATTACTTGCAGGAGATTCATAAGTTAGTATATGATTAACTTTTCTTCCACTAAACACTCGTTTTAAGGCTAAATTACTATAGCTATTATAGCCTTCTTTAAGCGTTCCTGGGCAAAATTTTATTTCAGGTAAACTCATTTGTTTTCTAATTTCTTGATTTTGATTGCACCAATGGTATCATACCTAGCTGTTGAAAGCAATAACCCAAAATAATCTTTAGGATCTATTCTTAATTCAAAGCAAACTGTTTGTTTATTAGAACCTTCGGGTAACATATTATAAAAAAAAGGAAACAAATGTTCCGATTGATATTCTTGTTGACTTTTTGGCAAGGTTAAACTAATAGCTGGTTTACCAGCTTTCTCAAACCAGAGGTCATGATAACGAAAAACAAAACTTCCATTATCCAGCTGCGTTAACAATCCAGCTGATTCATTTTTATACAAAACATCTGCTTGTCTCATTTTTCAGCTTCAGTTTTCTTTATTTGAAATGTTAGCTCCATCCCTAGCGCATCTGCTAATTTAGTAATAGTTTCTACCGTTGGGTTTCCTTTACCACTTTCAAACTGCTTGAGCGTACGTAAGCCTACTCCAGAAAGGTCTGCCAACATTTCCTGGGTAACTTGTAACATCTCTCTTCGATTTTTTATACTTATTATTAAATTCTCAAAGTGCATTATATGGCTCTTTTTTGTGTAAATATAAACATTTTTTTAATAAATTATACTAAAAGTGCGTTTTAATGCACTAATTAGTGTTTTTGTAGTTAAATATGGTTTAGAATATCAGAATAGTGCACTAAAATGCACTATTCTGTATAACTCTATAATCATAACTTATAGTTATAATAATAGCCAAAAGTCATGCTTTATAGCTAAAAAAGATTCGAAAACCATTAAAATTAAATAAATTGAAATGTATTAGAGGCTATTTGATTTACTTATTTTTATTTATCTGAACAAAATTGTTGCATAAGTAATATTATTATAATCGAAATAATCCTTAATGAATTTTTTTAAAGACAAGACAGCACTGAACAAGTAAATCGAACCAAAGAAATTTCTTTAATAATTACCCCTATTTTATACGAGTTTCCTCAGCATATTTAAAACTAACACTACAGTAACTACAATACAAACTATAAACACAACTACCGCCCAAGTAGGATAAATTTTAGCTTGATCTATATTATCATTAAATCGCCTTTCAAAACCTTCTATCATGTTTTTATGTATGGTCATTTGTTTTTGATGTTTTTCAATGATGGTTCTATATTCCGATACATCCATCTTAATTTTGGTATCTTTTAATTGGTCATTGATTTTCTCTAGGTTTTCGACACCATTATTAAAATCATTGATTTCATTAACCATTAAGGCTGTTAGTTCTTCCAGTTTTGTCATGATTGTTATGTTTAATTTAATATCCTATGTCCATCCCTTTATTGATGGCTTTTTTAATAATGAACNTGGTAATCTTTAAAGCTAAGTTAGGTGTCAAGTCAACCACTTTACCAGCTAGTTTGATACTTACATTGTTGTCTTTTAAAATACTTTTTCCCTGAATCCCAGACATCTCTTTTCCTATATTGCCCATGGACATATTGCGATGCACCTCACTCCCTTTAAGATTATGGCCATCAAACTCAAATCGAAAGCCCTGTAATTTGTTTTGTTTATTGATTGTTGGAATGACCTTAACCCCATTGGCTTCCATCGCTTTTACATACGCATCAAAGGATTTGGGTTGGAACTGTTTCATGGTCAGATCATGTCTGCGCTTGATTTCTGTTCGTATTTCCCTTAGGTTGAATTCCTTTTCAAATTGAATCTGCTTGACGGTGGTAAGTCCCATATGTTCAGCTACTTTTTCTGCTGCCAATTGACTGCGTTTACCTATAAAACTGTCGTTATAAGCCACCCCTTTAAAATCAATGCGGTTGACATATAAATGGATATGTTTATGCTCTTTGTCCTGGTGTACAAATGCAATGGTCTGCCGTTCTCCCAATTTCATTTCATGCATAAAACGTTTGGTGATGGCTTGGAGCTCTTTCTTTTCCAATCGCCTGCCATCTTCTATGGTTGGGCTGATAACAAAGGACAGGGTGTTTTTTGTGCAATGGTAATTTTGGTCCTGGAGCATTTTAAACTCTTTGGTGATTTCTGCAGGTGAATCTCCATGCGGAAATTCCTTGAATACAATTTCTGCATCCTTTTCCTGGTTCCATCCGTAGTACATCGAAGCCATGGTGTGTGATATGCTTTTCCCTTTACCGATCATTGTTGAAACTTTTTAAGATGTGCTTTGATCTCGTCCGCTAAATCATAGACTGTTTGCATGAGCTTGGGGTTTCGTTTTTTGAACATGTTGCCAATGGACTTAAAATTGTTATGGTATTTGATGAGCATTTTATAAAGCTCCATATGCTCTTCACTAAAACGTTCCGTGATTTCCATATCAAATAGGCTACGTCTTATATATTCGCTTAAGGTCAATCCGCTTCGTTTAGCCTTAACGTTCAGAAGTTTCTTTTCATAGATGGAAGATCCAAACTTAACGAGATCTACCTTCCCCTTAAACACTTTTTTTACTTTGCGACCTTCGGGAGCAAACGAGAATGTGTCCACAGACACACATCTCGAATTCCTACCCAAGACCATCTTGGTTTTAGATAAAGTTTCTTTAAAATCCAATTCTACACTATCCGAATGAGTTATTACATCGGTAGGAATCTTGACCGTTTGGTTCTGGTTATCTAAGAATTTATAATCGTATTTGTTTTCTTTGTTCATGACAGATCAAATCGTTTAAATCGTTATGGTTTTTATAGCTGCTACTTTGGTCAATGACATGCTTATATTTTTTTGTCAAATACTCTGTAGCTCGCTCTCCAGCTTTATCATTATCCAAATAGAGGTGGACTGATTCATATTTGGGTATATGTCTTTCAATAGCTTTTATAAATGCTATGGAGTTTAATACAAGGACATCAGAAGTATTCAATAGTTTTTCATTTAAAGTGGCCAACGTTAACAAATCGAACATACCTTCCAATATGATTAATTGCTTGCTGTTGTTTTGGATGTAGGTATAGGATTTGGGACTGCTACTGTTTTTAAAAATCTTATTGCGTAACTCCCAACCATTTTTAGCGTTCCTTAACCCAATGGCGAAATACTGGGTGTCATTATATCTGTACCAAACTTCTTTGCAATAGATCTTGGCAATCATTAACGAAATCCCTCTAAGTTTTAAATATTGAATTAAAGCAGGATGTATGATATCGTGAACTTTAATGATTTCAATATGAGCACCTGTCATTATGTTAATGGACGTTGTATCCAACTGATGTCGTTGTTCCATTATGTTAATTGGAATGGAGTCACTTAAAAACACTAAGGTGTCTTGTATGGAGCATTTTAAAATTCTGCATACCAAATCTATCACGTTCCCTCCAACACCCTCACCATGGTCGTACCATCTGTTCTTGGTTCTGGAGACTTTCAAAGAGGCTTGGGTTTCTGACCTAAAGGGACTCAGAAACCAAGCTTCTTTTTCCGTTCTTCGATTGGGAAAGTGGCCTAATTTTTCAAGTGCCTTTTCCACTGAAAAATCTCGGGCTGTTTCACAATTTATTTTTTTTCTTTTCATCAGCTAAATAATTTCTTTTTTCTATTTTCACCTACCTAGTTACCTAAGCCCCTATTCATAAGGGTTAAGGCCTTAGGTTAGTTCTAAATTCACCTTGCCTTTCTTACCAATCAGGTAAGTTGGGAAGGGAATAGGTAACCTAGTTTTTATTAATCTTACCTAAGAAATTCCCTGTATCTATAAGACATTTAAACCCTTTAGGTAACTAGGTAAGTTGTTTTACCTGTTTATAGGTAATTCCACTTCCCATGGACTGCTTTTAAAAGTTGATTTTGCCAAATAACCATAAACCTGTCTCTTGGTATGCTTCACGCGCTGAAAGTTAAAACCCGTAAAAGCTTTGCCAATATTTACTTGGTTCAATCTTACGTTTAAACAGGACAATGCGACCATGACATCGGATGCCGTTACAAAATCTTCGATGTCGGTTGATTTTTCATAATACTTGGCAACCAGTTCTTGTTCTGTGGTAAGACTGGTATATTTCTTATTCCGTTCTTCGTTTTCGCAAATATCCTGAATGGATAGTTCTGGATTAAACGTAGTGTCTTTGTAAGCTAAATGATATGCTTGCGTCCATACCTTTTTGATATCAACCTCTTTTGAATACGCAAAATCAATTTGATCTTTTAGCTCAAAGCACAACCAACGCACAGAACCCGTTTCATCATTAAGAAAGGAAGACATATTGGTAGATCCCACAAAAGAACATATTCTGGGCAGGGTTGTGTTTTTTCTGTCATAGGGCAATCTTTCGTTGATAAAGGTCTTGGAGAAAAAGGCTTTAAGAGCATTGACATCTTTTTTGGAAAGTACTGCCAATTCATCCAGGTTATAAAGAAAATTTCTGCACAGTTGAATTCTTGCATCCTTATCGTTACTGATATCCTCGGCCATATATTCGCTCAATTCAGGAGAGCATAAGTACCTGCACCAAGTCGACTTCCCTGAACTTTGGCCTTTATGGCTGATTATCAAGGCCTGTTTATTGAAATAATTGGGTTCAAAGGCGCATCGTATGGCCCGAACCAACCATTTTCTTAAATGGTATAAGAAAGCATCATCATCATAGGTAGGCACATAGAAAGCTAATTTAGCAATATGGTCCAACCCGTCCCATTCAGGGAGGGCTTGAAAATACGCTTTAATAGGGTTATGTTTTTTGATAAGCTCTGACTTGATCAAGATCTCAAGCCTAGCGGAACTAATATCAACTCCTGCTTTGGCCAACTCTATGATCAAAGAGTTCACATTGAGATAATGCCATGATTTGTCCCCTTTCAACGATATCTGAAAATCATGTGATATTTCATTATAAAAAATGTCATATTTTGAACATAGATATTCGTAGGTATAATCATAAATTGTTTTCTTTTTGGGGTCTTTAACGAGATAAAGCCCATTGTTTGTTGAAGCCATGTCATACGGTCTAGAAATCGGCGAAAAGTGTTGCCATTGAAATAAAAAAATGTTTTTTGAAATTGGAATTCTTTACCTTCTTTTATTTCTAAAAGTGTATGCAATGGCTTCCGCGTCAATCTCATTCTTAGATTTACGACTATTTTGCAGTAACCATTCCACAAGTCTCTTCTTCTCAAAAAAGAGCATTTTTCCGTTGGGTTTAGAATGTGGAATTTTTCCGGAAGCGGTTAGTTTATAAAGATAGCTTCTGGATATACCTGTATAGTCACAGGCTTCATCAAAGGTCAAGACTTCCTTGCTGCCTATTAATAGTTTTTCTAAACGATTCAATCGTTCAAGAATTAAAATAGTGTCCATTTTTATTGTTTTTTAGGTTAATAAAATGAACAAAAGCGCTTTTGCCTTCCCTTATGGGATTATGGTAATAAAAGTATAAAATGTGGCTATTGAAAGAAAAAAAATCTGTATAAGTTATTCACAAATATTTGATAAACAGTATGTTGAATCAATTCATATCAAATTTTATGAACTAAATTAATTTTTCATTTTCTTCGGGTTTTAATGGTGTCAAATAAAACCATTCTTAATTGAACCTAAATCTCTTATTGTGATGGTGTTTTTGGGTTATTAACAATAATAAAAAGGAGTAGCAATAAAAAGCAAGTTTTAAAATCTCTATTTTTAAGAATTTTAATTTTGAAAATGCATACTTTTTAATTGAATTGAAAAAAATTAAAATAGTTTTGTAAACAAACCAAGTCTATTTAACTTTTAATTTTTCACTTAATTTATTCATATCCTCACTCACTTTTTTATTAATAACCCGGGCATAAATTTGGGTTGTTGCAATTTTTGTATGCCCTAGCAGTTTAGACACAGTTTCAATAGGCACACCATTGCTTAGGGTTACAGTCGTGGCAAATGTATGCCGTGCCATATGAAAGGTCAAGTTCTTTTTAATACCACTTAACTCTGCAATTTCTTTTAAATAACTATTAATTTTTTGATTTGAGAAACAAGGAAAAAGCGTATTTGAAATAATAGTTCTTTGATGTCCCTCATATTTTTTGATTAAATTTTTAGCCTGATTTAATAATGGTATTGCCAAAAAAGAATTTGTTTTTTTTCTTTTGGTATTTATCCAATGATTCCCATCTATACCGAAAATAATGTTATCTGGTGTTAAACTATTTATATCTACATATGAAATCCCAGTATAGCAGCTGAAAAGAAACAGATCCTTAATCATGTTCAGTCTTTCTATAGAAGAATGAAATTGTTCTAACGAATTCAATTCATTCTCAGTTAAAAACTCTCTTCGTTTGTTTTCAAAAGAACTTTTAAATCTGACAAACGGATCCTTAATTATCCATTCTAAGTGATATGCCATGGTAACCATTTTACGTAATCGTTGTAAGTGTTTCATAGCCGTATTATGACTCATTTTTTTTTGGTTATCTTTTGGCTTGTAGGACTTGATAAAATGTTCGAAATCCACAATAAATGAGTAATTCAAACTTTGTAAGCTCATATCAGTAGTTTTTAGTTTCTCATTTAAAAACTTTATTAAATAACCTTGAGTAACTTTATAATGCCGAAGTGTATGGTTATTTAATTTCTCTTGAGAAACTTCATTATGATATTCAAATAACTCCAATAATGTTTTGTTTGATTCATCTTCTCCCAAAAACTTAGATTTAATTGATTGAGAAGTGATTAGTTTATCCTCACTTAATAAGTCTTCATAGGATTCATAAATTTTAGCTCGCACCTGTTCAATATATTTATTTAACAGTTTGGAGCTTTGCTTTGTGCCTTTTGCCATACCCCTATTTGAATCCCAATTAGAGACTGGTAATCGCCTTTGCAAACTTATATTGGTACGTTTGCCATTAACAGTTATCCTTGCATAAACAGGAACTTGATCATTTTTAATACGTGAAGTGTTAACCCAAAATAATAGGCTAAAAGTTGAACGAGTTTTCATAATTATCGTCTTTAGTTAAACATTTATAAAGACGAAACTCAAATACAATGACCTAATTATAAGGTTTTTATCCCTTATTCGGTCAACACTTTTTCATTTTTTTAAACTGTTGACCGATTTGGTATCATTTAATCTTAAATCAAATCAAAATAAATTAAGGTCTTAAAACTATAAAACCTTGCAAATCATACAGTTTGCAAGGTTTTAACTTCTTTTAATTACTAAATTTGTGATCGCGACAGGATTCGAACCTGTGACCGTCTGCTTAGAAGGCAGATGCTCTATCCAACTGAGCTACGCGACCAGTAATTTCAAATTGTCGGGGTGGCAGGATTCGAACCTGCGACCTCCTGCTCCCAAAGCAGGCGCGATAACCGGGCTACGCTACACCCCGAAATAGTTATCATTTTTTTGCGGAGAGACAGGGACTCGAACCCTGGCGACAGTTACCCGTCGACAGATTAGCAATCTGCTCCATTACCACTCTGGCACCTCTCCTGTTATAATGAACTTGTGCAATAAAATTGCGGTTGCAAATGTAGCATATCATCTTTAAGAACACAACTATTTATATATTTTTTTAAATTTTTTATTCAGGATATTCAATACGCAAATGATAAATATTTGCTAGCTTGTGTTTTAGCACTTTTTTTATAGACTGAATTTCTTTAAATGTTATGTTAGCATTTAAAAATTGGCCTTCCTCAATTTGTTTGTTGATGATGCTTTCAACAAACGCATCAATTTTAGTTGACGTTGGTTCTTTCAAACTTTTAGATGCTGCTTCAACACTGTCACACATCATTAAAATAGCGGTTTCTTTACTAAAGGGTTTGGGTCCCGGATAAGAAAAATCAGATTTATCTGCGCCTTGTTGAAGTTCTTTTTCTTTGATGTAAAAATAGTAAACCATGCTTGTTCCATGATGGGTTCTTATAAAATCAATAACTCTATCAGGTAAATTATATTTTTTTGCGGTTTCAATTCCAGCAATCACGTGCTCTATGATAATGCGTGCACTCTCTTTGGATGATAATTCATCATGTGGGTTTATCCCAGTTGATTGATTTTCAATAAAATAGGTTGGATTTTTCATTTTTCCAATGTCATGATACAAGGCACCTACTCTAATCAGCATAGCATTTGCACCAACTTCATTGGCACACGCTTCGGCCAAATTGGCAACATTTAAGGAATGATGAAACGTTCCGGGTGCTTTGTTTGACAGTTCTTTAAGAAGCTTGGTATTGGTGTCTGATAGTTCCAATAGCGATACATCCGAGACCAATCCAAAAAGTTTTTCGTAAATATAAATGAGAGGCTGAACAAACAAGGTTGCAAGTCCGCACAAAATAAACCAAATAAAGGTTTCCCACTTAATGGTTTCTATACTTCCTTCGTGAATCACAAAAAAAGCAAAATAAGCTATAATGTATATTAAAGTAATTTGACCTACTGAAATAAATAAATTAGCGCGTTTGTATAATTCTGAAACCGTTAAAATAGTCACAATACCAGCTATTATTTGAAGAAACATATACTCATAACTATTGGGCACAATAGAACCTAACAACAAAACGGTTATAACATGTGCAAACAAGCCCAAACGTGCATCAAAAAAAGCTTTAAAAACCAATGGTAAAATACAAATGGGAACGACATAAATATATTTTGAATTATAATTAACAACTAAGGTTGTTATTAATACCATTAAAAATATATTAAAGAAAATAAAGGTTACTTTGGTATTGTTTTCAAACACATCCAACCGATACTTTCTTAAAAACAGAAGCAACATTAAAAGCGCCAGAGACACCAATAAGGTGTATGCAAATAATATCCAATTATAGTTAGAGGCATTCCATACTTGAGATTCATATTCTGACTTTAAGGACTCTAAAATTTGATACTTATCACCTTCTACAATTTCACCTTTTGAGATGATTAAAGTTTCTTTTTCTATGCTTCCTCGAGTGTATGATATTTTATCTAAGTCTTCTTTTAATACTTTCTCCGTAAACGATTTATCATAGGTTAAATTGGGCTGAATTAAATCAAAAAATAATGCCGTGAACTCCTTTTTATAATCGCTTAATTTTTGTTCAACTAAAACCTTGTTAATGATGGATGTTACTTGCTCTTGATGAATTAAATTGGTGTATTTTGTAGTGTGCTTTTCAATTCTGTCATCTAAAATAATAACTGTTTTATCATCAGGTAAATTATAAGTCTCATTTAAAATTCCAAAAAAATATAATTCTTCAATAATTTGCTCTCCGGATTTGAATAAATTATTACGATTTAATCTATTTAAAGAATCTGAAAAAGTCCTTTTAAATTGATGGATATATAAATTTTTAATCTCATTTTCAATAGAAACATCTACATTGAAGAAGAGCGTAGAATGCTCTGAAATTGTTTTCTTTTCAGCCTCTATTTCCTCATTTGATTTTTTGATTGCAAAATTAAATGGCGCATATAGATTTTCTGATTGCCAAGGTTTTCCTTTTTCAAAATTATATTTAAATTTTCCTGTTTTTGGAAATAAATACACAATTAAAAAGGTTGAACATATAAATAATAAACCCTTGTAGATCAAGGAGTGGTTTCTGTATAATTTATTTATAAAGTCTGACATTTTATTTCTAAAGGTTTTCAAATGTAATAAAAACTAAGCTTTTTTGATTTTTTATATTGCAGTAATCGTTCTAATTACTGCCAAAAAATGATTATTTTCGCTGCAAGCTAATTAAACATCAAAAAAATGATTAAAGAAGTGGTTATTGTATCTGCTGTAAGAACACCCATCGGTAGTTTTTTAGGATCTTTATCAACTATTCCTGCTACCAAATTAGGAGCCATCGCCATAAAAGGTGCTTTAGATAAAATACATTTAAAGCCAGAACTTGTTCAAGAGGTTTTAATGGGCCATGTCGTGCAAGCTGGTTCCGGACAAGCTCCAGCAAGACAAGCGGCTATTTATGCCGGAATTCCTAATACGGTTCCTTGTACAACCATTAACAAAGTTTGTGCTTCTGGTATGAAAGCTATCATGCAAGCGGCACAAGCCATAAAACTTGGGGATATTGAGATTGCTGTTGCTGGCGGTATGGAAAATATGAGTTTAATCCCTCATTATTTATACAGTAGAACTGGCACTAAATTTGGTCCTACTACCTTAATAGATGGCATACAAAAAGATGGGTTGGTTGATGCGTATGATCAAAATGCCATGGGAGTTTGTGCCGATGATTGCGCAACAGAATATAAATTTTCAAGAGAAGATCAAGATGCATTTGCCATTCAATCGTATAAGCGTTCTGAAACTGCTTGGAACGAAGGGAAATTCAATAATGAAGTTGTACCGGTTGAAGTTCCTCAAAAACGTGGTGAACCTATTATAGTCGTTAAAGACGAAGAATATACCAACGTTGTGATAGAAAAAATACCATCATTACGACCTGCGTTTACTAAAGATGGTACCGTTACTGCCGCTAATGCTTCAACCATCAATGACGGAGCGGCGGCTATGGTGTTAATGAGCTTAGAAAAAGCAAATGAGTTGGGTTTAAAACCACTGGCAACCATAAAAGGATATGCCGATGCTGCCCATGAACCTAACTGGTTTACAACAGCACCAGCAAAAGCCTTACCAAAAGCTTTAAAAAATGCTGGTATTTCTTTAAATGACGTTGATTTTTTTGAGTTTAACGAAGCTTTTTCTGTGGTAGGTTTGGCAAACATGAAAATTCTTGATCTTAACGATAGTAAGGTCAATGTAAACGGAGGCGCTGTTTCGCTTGGTCATCCGCTTGGTTGTTCTGGTGCGAGAATTTTAGTAACCCTTTTAAACGTTTTAGAACAAAACGATGCTAAAATTGGGGCTGCAACCATTTGTAATGGTGGTGGTGGTGCTTCGGCCGTTGTTATTGAACGTTATTAATATTTTTTGAATGCAATACGGGATTTGTCATTTAAGCATAGTTCCTCTAAGATTTGAATCTTCTGATAAAAGCGAATTAGTAACGCAGTTACTCTATGGTGATTATTTTAAAGTATTAGAAAAGAGAAAGTTTTGGAGTAAAATAAAACTTGGTTTTGATGCTTATGAAGGTTGGATAGACAATAAACAATTTACCGAGATTGATGAACAACAATATGTTCTTTTAAAAGCGTCTTCTCCCAAATTATCGATTGATTTGGTTGAATTCGTTCAAGATAAAGACCATCAATTAAACCCTATTTTAATAGGATCTTCTTTAAATGGGCTTCATATTTTAAATCATTCTCATGATGGAAATATTATAGAAGGCATCAAACCTAAAAGTAACCTAATACAAACGTCTTTTTTATATTTAAATTCGCCTTATTTATGGGGCGGAAAAAGTCCTTTTGGGATTGATTGCTCTGGTTTTACGCAAATGGTGTATAAACTTAATGGTTATAAGTTGTTACGCGATGCTTCACAACAAGCAACTCAAGGCGAAGCCTTAAGTTTTATTGAAGAAAGTGAACCAGGCGATTTAGCTTTTTTTGACAATCAGGATGGTGCGATTGTTCATGTGGGTATTATCATGCAGGATTACTACATTATACATGCCCATGGCAAAGTAAGGATAGACCGTTTAGATCATACAGGTATTTATAATGTTGACAAAAAAATACACACTCATAAACTTAGGGTCATAAAAAAAATTATATAAAAAAAAGCCGCNATNGCGGCTTTTTTGTGTTCAATAGTTTCTTTTAGTTACCAGCTGCTTCTAAGGCATCTACTATTACTTTCAATTCATCATGTTTTGCTTTTTCACCAAGAACACTATAAATATTCATTAGGGTTTTAGCTGCACTGATATTTTCTGAATCAATCTCGCAAGCTTTCACTAAATAAGGAATGGCTTCTTTATATACTTCTTGGCGCATGCCACGTAATTCATCATAACGTAAATCGTCCTTTTTAGAAGTTCCCAATCCATTCATTTCTTCAATTAAGGCTTGTTCTTTGTTTAAAATTAAAGCAGCCGTGTTAATATAGGCATTTACATAATTTGGATCGAGCTCTACCGCTTTTTTGTAATAGGTCATGGCTTCTTCAGGATGATCAGATTCTGATGCGATAACTCCTAAATTATATTGTAATTCAGGATTTTTAGGGTCTTTGGTAGTTGCCAATTCTAAAAGGCTTTTAAATTCTTCTGTATTACCCATTTTATAGTAAACATTGGCTTCTGAAAGTAATAGATTGATATCATCTGGACTTTCAGCTCTTGCTTCTTTCATGGCTGCTAAAGCATTCTCATTATCTTCTTTATTTAAATAAATGAGCGCAATATTTTTTACTATCTCTGCTTTTTTAGATTCCGCCTTCTTATCAATAGGGTTGCTATGGGTTTTAGCTTTTACCGATAAATCTCTCATGGATTTATTTTGAAAGAATTCTTCCTCTTTTGTTTCTAGATTGGTTGCATAGTACTGATTTTCAATACCAGTGTACTTCAAATCCTTAAGTTCTTTGTAAAGTTTTAAGGCCCTGTCATAATCTTGAAGACTTACGGCCGTTGCTGCAGCATAGTAAAGATATACGGTATCTTTGGTTGAAACTCTGTAGGCTTTTTCAAAATTATTGGACGCTAAACCATATTCATTTTTCTCATAAGCAGCGTTTCCTTTAGTCAATAAACTGCTAATCATTTTTTGTTTTAACTCTAAAACCTCTGCACTATAGCCTTCGGTTACTAAAGATAAACTTTCTAAAGCTTTGTCTACATCGTTATTAGAGCCAGCCCCATTCGCATAAAAAGATTCTGCTTTTAAAAAATAATATTGAGATTTAGTCTTACTGTCTAAACCTGATAGCATAGGTTCTACTTGACTTAAAGTAGCCTTTGCTTCTGAAAAATTATTGCTTTTTAAAGCTTTTTCAACCGCCTTGAGTTCTTTTTTTTGAGCAAACGAAAACGTGCTAATCAAAAAAGCCAAAGCTATTATCACTTGTTTTTTCATTGTAAAGTAATTTAAAGTTAATGTATTAATTGTTATTGTCTTGTGTATTATCAAGAGTTGTGCCACTGCTCAACTCATCAGTGTTTTCAATAGATTCGCTTGAATTCAAATCTTGGTCTACAACATCATCATCTGGCATTACTTTCGCAACGGCAGCAATAGAATCATTATTTCTTAGATTTATAAGCTTAACGCCTTGCGTTGCTCTACCCATAATTCTTAAATCTTTAACAGACATTCGTATAGCGATACCAGATTTATTGATAATCATTAAGTCATCCGTATCGGTCACGTTTTTAATAGCCACAAGATTGCCAGTTTTTTCTGTAATAGAAATGGTTTTTACACCTTTTCCACCACGATTTGTAATTCTATAAACGGGTTCTCCATCTTCTGGATCATCTATATAGGTGCGTTTACCATAGCCATTTTCTGAAACAACTAATACGGATTCTTCTTGTGGATTTTCAATGGTTACCATGCCTATAACTTCGTCTTTAGAATTTGCAAGGGTAATACCTCTGACTCCTGAAGCGCTTCTTCCCATAGGTCTGGTTTTGGCTTCTTCAAAACGAATGGCTTTACCAGACTTAAGGGCTAACATCACTTGGCTTTCACCAGTGGTTAATCTTGCTTCTAATAAGATATCATCTTCTTTGATGGTAATGGCGTTAATTCCATTGGTCCTTGGCCTTGAATATTGCTCTAATAAGGTCTTTTTAACTTGCCCTTTTTTGGTGGCCATGATAACATAATGACTGTTTATGTAGGCCTCATCTTTTAAATCTTGAGTGCATATAAACGCCTTTACGGTATCGGTTTGCTCTATATTAATCAGGTTTTGAATAGCGCGTCCTTTGGATGTTTTACTGCCTTCAGGAATCTCATAAACACGCATCCAGAAACATTTTCCTTTTTGTGTAAAGAACAACATGTATTGATGATTGGTTCCTACAAATAGGTGTTCCAAGAAATCTTCATTTCTGGTTGTGGATGCCTTTTGCCCTACACCACCTCTATTTTGTGTTTTATATTCTGAAAGTGAGGTACGCTTAATGTAACCCGCATGAGAAATAGTAATCACAACTTTCTCATCTGGAATCATATCCTCAATACTTAAATCGCCACCTGCATACTCTATGACAGAACGTCTTTCATCACCATACTTCTCCTTGACTTCAAGAAGTTCGTTTTTAATGATTTCCATTCGTCTTTCCTTTTTATCAAGAATATCCTTTAAGTCTTCAATGGTTTTCATTAAGTCTTCATATTCGCTTCTTAGCTTATCTTGCTCTAAACCGGTAAGCTGACGCAAGCGCATTTCAACAATAGCCTTAGCCTGAAGTTCAGAAAGCTCGAAACGAGTCATTAATTTTTCTCTGGCTTCATCAGCATTTGATGACGCTCTGATTAATGCAATAACTTCATCAATATTATCTGAAGCTATGATTAATCCTTCTAAAATATGAGCTCTTTCTTCAGCCTTTCTTAATTCATAGGTGGTTCTTCTAACAACCACTTCATGCCTATGATCCACAAAATGATGAATCATGTCTTTAAGATTCAATAGTTGAGGACGACCTTTAACTAAAGCAATGTTATTTACACTGAAAGATGATTGTAACTGAGTGTATTTATATAATTTATTTAAAACAATGTTTGGAATGGCATCGCGTTTTAAAACATACACAATACGCATCCCGTTTCTATCCGATTCATCTCTGATAGTAGCAATACCATCCAGCTTTTTATCATTCACCAAATCAGCAGTTTTTTTAATCATATCCGCTTTATTGACTTGATAAGGTATTTCTGTTACAATGATACATTCGCGACCATTAACTTCCTCTGTGTTGGCTTTGGCTCGCATAACAATGCGCCCACGACCTGTATGAAAAGCCTCTTTAACGCCATCATAGCCATAAATAGTACCGCCAGTTGGAAAATCTGGTGCTTTTACATGCTTTATAAGTTCATCAATCTCTATGTCGTTATTTTCAATATAGGCTACAATGCCATCAACCACTTCGGTTAAATTATGTGGTGGCATGTTGGTAGCCATACCTACTGCAATACCAGAAGCGCCATTAACCAAAAGACCCGGAATTCTGGTTGGTAATACCGTAGGTTCATTAAGGGTATCGTCAAAGTTTAATTGATGATCAACGGTTTCTTTATCAATATCGGCCAACATGTCTTCAGATATTTTTCGCATGCGTGCCTCTGTATAACGCATGGCAGCCGGACTATCACCATCTATAGATCCAAAGTTTCCTTGCCCATCAACAAGCATGTATCGTAAACTCCATTCTTGAGCCATACGAACCATAGCATCATAAACGGATGTATCACCGTGAGGATGGTACTTACCCAAAACTTCACCAACAATTCTTGCTGATTTTTTATGTGCGGAATTAGCTCTTACACCAAGTTCATGCATTCCAAACAAAACACGTCTATGAAC
>Ga0051980_10000501_pt1 | contig 29496 bp, 24 predicted proteins | sample CryGey13umfilter_2_FD_55014 | JGI IMG/M metagenome (GOLD analysis project Ga0051980, IMG submission 55014) | Groundwater microbial communities from aquifer in Utah, USA - Crystal Geyser 4/9/14 3 um filter | ecosystem: Environmental > Aquatic > Deep subsurface > Groundwater | place: USA: Utah...
CACGGTCGGTCTGCAGGTCCACGCACTTGTCAGTGCAGTCCGTCAGCCCGACCTGGCATGAGAGGGCGCAATGCCCGGCCCCGTCGCAAACCTCGCCAGCGTCGCAGGTCGTGTTACAAGACCCGCAATTCGCTCGGTCGACGAGCAGGTCGACACAGGTGCCATTGCCGTTGCACTCGGTCAGCCCGACGGGGCAAGTGAGCTCGCAAGCCCCCGAGCCGTTGCAGACAAAACCCGGCTCACAGGCATTGCCGCAGGCACCACAATGCAACGGATTCGAGTCGGGTCGGGTCTCGCATCCAGGCATGCCGTCACAGTCGGCGAAGCCCGCTTGGCATTCACAGGCGCCGCCCACGCAATCCTCGGCTTCGGCGCAGGGCGTCCCGCAATCCCCGCAGTTCGCGGGATCAATCGCGACGTAGGTGCAGGCGTCGGTGATGTTGCCCGAGCCGAGGTCAGTGCTGCAGCAGAACTCGCCGGTCGCGCACTCGGCGCCACCACAGTCGCAGATCGGGTCGTTGCGATCGACACAGACGCGCGGATTCCCGCAGCAGGCCTCGCCGGTAGCGCAGGCCTGCCCGCCGCCGGAGGTGCCGACCGTCGCGTCGCACACGCAGGCGTTGGCGACACAGACCTCACCTGGCCCACAACGGACACCACACGCTCCGCAATGCAGAGGATCGTTCTCGAGCAGGTGGCACCCAAACCCTGGACAGCATTCTTGTTCCGTCGCGCAGAGCTCGATTCCCGTTGGAGATTCACAGGCGCAGGTTCCTCCGAGACAGTCTTCCCCTGGGCGACACTCGATGCCGCACCCTCCACAGTTGTCGAACTCGACCAAAGACGTACAGGAGCTTTGTCCCGCCCCGACGTCGCAGCAAGCCTGGGCCGAGTCACAGGTAAACCCGCCGCAGTTGCACGCCCCCTCCTCGCAGGTCTCCAACGCCGCACACTTCTTGCCACAGGTGCCGCAGTTCGCTTCGTCGGAGGTGACATCGATGCACTCCCCAGCGCAGCACAATTCGTTGGCCGAGCAGTAGGAATCTGCGCAAGGTGAGCCGAGATCCGGCACATCCACGTCGTCTTGCGAGTCTCCGTCGAGCAACGAGACGTCCCCCCATACGCACTGACCAGCGACGCAGGTCGAACCGGTCGCGCAGTCGTCGGTCGTTGTGCAGGATTGAATGGAGAACGAGCTGTCGTCGAAAACACAACCACTAGCGGCTACGCCAACGAAAAGCGCGAAGGTCCAAATCGGGAGCACAAATGGGGCTCTGGTCATCATTTTCTCCAAGATTGAGCGACTGAACTTCTTCATCGTGTCTCTCGCAATGCCGATATCGTTGGCGGTTTTGGGAAGCGAGTCAAAGGATAACCGGAAGCACCAAAAGTTCCCGTGCTCATAGTGAGTGCAAGAGGGCTCCACCAGTCGATCTGCGTCCTATTGCCTGCGTCACGGCCGCTTTCTTTCTATCTCGCCGAGGGCTTGCGACTCGAAAGTCGATTGTCCAGTCAGCGATGGTGCGTGCGACGAATTGGAGACCTCTGGGTGTGTCTTCTGGTCGTGGGCCTGAGGTTGCGGTAGTCTCACAGCAAGGTGAGCTGAACTCAGTGTCGTTCTACAACGTCGTCGAAAGACAAACCAGGTTTGGTTCCTTTGAGCTGTTCCGGTCGAGCGCTCTAAACACAAGAGTCAGGGCTCGATACCGGCGGAGGGCACATGGGCCGTGATCAATATTACCCCGCCGGACAGGGCGGAGCGGAGCTTGACGTGGGTCCGGCGTTCGATACGGACGGCGCGTTCGATTACCTGTATCGGAACGCCAATCCGGTCGAGCACGCACGGCTAGCGCACTGGAAGGGCGAAGCCGACACAACCATCTTCTGGAGGACCTTCGAGCGCTACCAAAACCCCGATGGCGGCTGGGCGCATGGCATCGAACCCGACTATCAGGGGCAAGAGAGCTCGATTCAATCGACCCTCGAGGCCTTGCGCATCATGGTGACCCATCACCAGGCCGACCACCCTAGCGTCGGACGCACGGTACAGTTCCTCCGCCAGAACATGCTCCCAGACGGGACCTGGCAGGAACGCCAGGAGTGTTTGGATGCGGGGGCACCCGATTGGTACCAACCCGCCAAGTATCGGCTCTGGGAGACCGCGTCCATCGCCGGATACTGCCTNGAGCTCGGCTTTACCGAGGTCTGGTCTTCCGCCGCGAGGTANGTGCGCTCGGTCTGGAGAGAGGTGCCGCCGCCGGACTCCGCTCATCACTACTGGGCCACGCTCCTGCTGCTCGGGCGCAGCCACAGCGATCAAGACCGGACCATCTCTAGAGAGTGCATCGAGGCCTTCAAGCACTTCATCCGCAGGGAACGCATCGACGCCTACGATTGCTCCTGGATCATCGAGGTCATCACGACCATGGACCTCGACGACTCCTACACGCTCTTGCCACAGCTCGGCGACATGCTCGCTTCGTCACAGGAACCCGGTGGGGGAGTCANGAGCGCCTATGGGGAACACTTCACCAGCCGTACGACGTTCAACGCTCTCATGGCGGTCGCCCTGCTCAACCAAAGTCTCTCCAGAGTTCGTTAGTTCGGAACCGACTCCTCCCTTCCCGTGACCCAACGGGTTGGAACCTTCTTATGCGAAATGCAATGAAAGACTCGTTCATCCGACATCTCCTGCGCTGTTTTGTCCTAGCGCTCGCCGTTCTCTTTGTGCTCGCGGCCTGTGGGGACACCAAGGAGCCCCCCCCGCAAGCACCACCTCCAGCCGCGAATCACGGTGCAAAGAAGGGTAAAGCAAGAAAGGCCGCCAAGGAGGGTTCGGGCAACGAGATCTTCAGCAAGGGTGCCGTCCACTTGGAAGATGGGCCCGCCATCGAAAACATGGAAGCTCAAGAAGAAGAGACTCCGCAGGCCATCGAGAACGCGTTCTGGGCCTACGTCATCATCAACAACCCCACGAAACTTATCCAGAATATCGATCGCACCTCGCCAAACAAGATCAACAAGGANGTCGCCAGTGACGCCATCGCCGAGCTCTACGGCTTGAGTAAGTTGCAGGCCATCGATTGGACGAAGCCCGCGTTGGTCGCCTTCCTCGATGGCTCCGATTCGCCCATCATTGCCCTCACGGTCATCGATCGCGACGAGTTCATCACCCCCTTCGCTGACCCTATTCGCGACCGAAAAGGCAACCAGTACAGCCTCCCCATCTCCGTTACTCGAACCGTCTACATCAATTTNTGGAAAGACTACGTCGTCATTTCGGCCGAATGGAGACAGTTCCCTCTCGCACAGCTCACCCTCGAATCCCTCCTCAACGCAGAACACACCAAACTCATTGAGGGCGAGCTGGATGTGGAACGCTTCCCGAACCTCGAGAAGAAGCTGCAGCAGCTGCTGCCAGTCATCCCGAGCCTGAAGGTTGGTTGGGACGAGACCCAGGCGGTCGTGGAGGAGCTGCTCACCTCATGCAAATCGGCATCGGTTCTCCTCTCCGAGTCCGATGACCAGCTCAAGCTCAGGATCCAACTGATGCCTTTGGATGACGGCCTGCTCATCGACCTGATGAAGGACGCCAAACCCGGAAAGGCCGAGCCCCTCATGGCGTTCCTTCCGGCAGTGCCTTACCGCTTCTGGCTTTGGCATGACCTCAGACAACCCGGGATGGACCTCGACGGTTTGATCGTGGCGAATTTCTCCGAGTTGCTGAGGCTCAAGAACCTTCCTGCCTCCTCGCTCGAGGCGGAGTTCAACCGCGCCAAGGCGCTCGCTGGGCCGACCGTGCGAGCCGAGGTCCGAGACTCCAGACAGAGCATCGCCGTCGCGAAAATTGCCGACGGCCCCAGACTCGAACAGGCCAACAGCGATCGCGCGGTCGGGCTCAAGCTCCGCAAGGACGTCAAGACGCTGACCGTCGACGAAGTCTTTCCGCCCATCCCAAAATCCAAGAAAGTGCCCAACCCTCCACCACAGCCCGTCGTCATGACCGCTCTCGAACTCACGCTCGAAGACGGTACCGTCCTCCCCAGTGTCGAAGTGCTCGAGACCGATGAAACCGTAGTTGCCTACGCTGGCGATGGCATTGCCGCGCTGCAAGGGCTGCCGCGAGTGGGGGAAAACGTGGGCACGCAGATCCTCGCGGACTTCGACTTCCTCCCTGGCAGCCCCCTTGCCATGCTCTCCCTCGATCTCACCAAAACAGACAACAGCAAGCCCATTCAGGCGGGTCTGGTACTCACCGAGAAAGGGCTCGAGCTCTATCTCCTCATTCCCAAGAGTCAATTGTCGGCGATTGGCTCGCTGTAGCTCTTCGAGGCCCGGAAACGAGCGTCTCGAAGCGAGCCCGCTGCATGCCTACGCACAAGCGCAGACACCTCCCGCTGTCGCGCCAACGGGCGTGTAGGTGTTTGCGCGACAGCGCCTCCTGACTCCCAAGAGAACTTCCATGGTCGTCAAACTCGCCGCTCTCTTCATTGTCGTTCCGATCATCGAGATCGTGCTGCTCTTGCAACTCGGCCAATGGATTGATGTGCTGCCGACCATCGCGCTCATCCTCACCACCGGCATTGTGGGCGCGAGCCTCGCCAAGGCGCAGGGCGCGCGAGTTCTGGCGACCATCAAAGGACGTTTGGCCAAGGGCGAGGTGCCCGGCGACGATCTGGTCGATGGCTTCCTCATCCTCGTCGCAGGAATCCTGCTCGTCACGCCAGGGCTTCTCACCGACGTCACCGGCATTTCCCTCCTCGTACCTTGGACTAGGGCGGTCGTCCGCCGACGACTAAAAGTCTACTTCACCCGTCAGCTCGCCGAAGGAAAGTGGGCCGTTGCGCCGATGAACCTCGGGGGGTCGCCCTTCGCGAGAGGGGACGTGATCGACATCGAGCCAGAGGATGACCCCAGCAAGCTGATGAAACACTGAGAAACTGTTGAAGATGGGCCGTTTCACGGCTGCATTGGTTGACGCTCCCGCAACCCATGGCCTACCGTGAGCGGCGGTCGGTTCAGCTCTCTAACGCGGTCCGTCGATGGACGACCATCCCACGCACCAGCCGCAAGAAGCGCTTCGAGCTCCCTTCTTGATTAGGTACCTGCAGGAGACCGCCAATCTCTACAGCAGCCTGGTCCTCATCGTTCCCATCTTCTTTTTCTACCAGGCCGGCGTCGTCTACCAGCTGCTGACAAGCGGTTCGTTCTCCATCAACGGCGCGGACTACTTCACCCACTACCTCCTCCAACTCTGCGACGGCTCTCTGTTCGCCTATATCGTCGTCGTTCTGTTGGGTTCGGTCGCGTTGGGGTGGTTCCTATCACGCCTCGGCCGAGGGCACCGGGTGGACCTCGGTCTCTGCCTTCCATTGGTCTTCGAGTGTGCAGTCTACGCGCTGCTCTTCGCGACCACGATTCATCTGATTCAGTCCTTTCCTCGGCTGCTCGCCACACCGCTCACCCTCATCGGCTCTGGGACGGTGTGGGAAAAAGCGTTCCAGGCATTTGGCGCAGGGTTCAATGAGGAGTTGATCTTCCGCTTGGGCATTCTGGGAAGCCTCGTCGTCGTGGGGAGAATGGTCTCTGCACCCAAGCTCCCAACCCTCATCTTCGCTTTTCTGGTCTCGAGCTTGACCTTCAGCGTGTTTCACCACCTCGGACCCTACTCAGAGCCGTTCATCTTTGATTCCTTCATGTATCGGACCCTTGCCGGTATCCTCCTGGCGACCCTCTACTGGTCGCGAGGACTGGCCGTGGCGGTCTATACGCACGCGCTCTACGACCTCTACTTCTTCCTCATTTTGAACTCCTGAGAGACACGCCATGGACCTCGTCCCGCATACCGGCGAAATCACACTGTTCTTGGTGGTCGCCTTCATGATCTTCGGGCTTGGGAGGTTGCCGACGATCAGCCGCGCATTGGCACGGCGGATTCTTGGTGCCCCTGCGAGCGACGAGCCGTCTGCTACCAGAAAAACAGAATGACCAGGAGGGCGAGCAGGAGGAAGGCCGCCGTCAGCAGGAGCAAATAGGCCTGCCACTGGTTTTTGTTGCCGCCGAGCTGCATCTCGACTTTCTTGACCTGGAGCTGACTGTATCTCGGCATCATCCGCTTGGGTTTTTGCTCGGCCTCCTCGAAGCCGAACCCAGTGAACTCTGAGATCTCTGCGTTCAGACCGGCGTCGAGCTCGACCTTGTCGCTGGGTCCCATGCTGATGGTGTCGGTGTCGAGCTCTCCCTCTTGCTCGAGAAGCTCATGAAACTCGGGTGGCATCTCGCTGCGCCGAGTTCGGTCGGCGTCCTCACGGCCCACCCTGCGGGTCACCTCGTTGTCGTCCAGGTCGCCTTCAAGCTGGCTGAACTCGAGTTGCAGGTCCGAAAAGACCCGCGGCGGCGGCGTGCGCTCCGCCGCATCAAAGCTCTTGAAGTTCTCGCTATCGGCCTTCTTCCCTGCCCCCTCCAGGGTGGCGAGCGGCTTGCCAAGAGCGACAGGCTGCCCTGGAGCCACGGTCGTCGAGAGGGTGGTCTCGTTCACTGAACTGTCCTCGAATCCCGGCGCGATCGCGTGCGGCTCGTCGTCCTCCGACTCCATGGCTGGCGGTGGGCCGATCTGCGTCGATTCGGACTCGCCGCGTTGCCGAACGCTCCCCACAATGTCGGCCAGAGGCACCGTCTCGTCCTCTTCATGGGAGAGGATGTTGCCCAGAAGCTGCTCAGTTGCCGAAGACAACTTCACAGGCGAGTTCGCGGACGCACCGGCAGGACCGGGATTGGCCAAGACCGCACCATCGACAGGACACACCCTAAGTTCGTTACCGAACCTTCTTCCACACTTCGGACAGGTCTTGCTTTGGGCCATCGGGAGGCTGTTCGTCTACGGTGGTCGGGCTCTCGAGTCGCGGTCTCATCACAATAGGGAATTCGTCCCCGCCTTCGCAAGCCGTTGCGAGCGGTCGGTTTCCGCGGGTTGGTTGCGATCGCGAGCAGGGACCCATCTGGCTCGCTTCGAGCCAGCTCGGTTCCGAGTCACGCGCGAAAATCGCCTCTCGAAGCTCAACTCCGCTCGACCATCGTCGCCACGCCCTGGCCGACTCCGACGCACAACGTCGCAAGCCCCCAACGCACGCCTCGGCGCTTCATCTCGTGCACCAGCGTGGTCATGATGCGGGCGCCACTGCAACCCAGGGGGTGTCCCAACGCCAGCGCGCCACCGTTGACGTTGACCTTCTCGACGTCGAGACCAAGCTCCCGAATGACAGCCAACGACTGCACCGCGAACGCTTCGTTTAGCTCGATGAGCTCGAGGTCTTTGGCCTGCATCCCCAATCGGTTCAGCGCCTTCTGAACCGCAGGAACCGGGCCGATACCCATGAACCGAGGGCTCACCCCCGCCGAGGCCACCGCCCGAATCCGAGCCAGCGGCTCGAGGCCCAATGCGGCGGCGCGTGTGTCACTCATCATCAACAGGGCGCTCGCCCCGTCGCTGAGAGGGCTGGAGTTCCCGGCCGTGACCGTCCCACCCTTGCGAAACACCGCTGGCAAGCGTCCGAGCGACTCCAACGAGCTGTCCCCTCGTGGACACTCGTCGCTCTCCACGACCAAGTCGTCCTTCTTTCGCTGCGGGATTCGAACCGCCAAGAGCTCGGCCTCAAAACGGCCCTCCGCTTGTGCGGCCACAGCCTTGGCGTGGCTCTGCAGCGCGAAACGGTCTTGCTCCGCGCGCCCGATTTCGTACCTCTCCGCCAGATTCTCGGCCGTCTCTCCCATGCCCTCCAGGGGAAAGAGCGCCTCCATCTTCGGGTTGGGATAGCGCCAGCCGAGCGTCGTGTCGTACATTGTCCGGTTGCCAACTGGGAACATCTCGTCGGGCTTCGGTGTCGAGAACGGGGCGCGCGTCATGCTCTCCACACCGCCGGCCACCACCACCTCCATGTCCCCCACCCAGATGGCGCGCGCGGCCTGGTTGATCGCCTCGAGCCCACTGGCACACAGCCGATTCAACGTCACTGCGGGAACACTGTCGGGGAGACCTGCGAGCAAAGTCGCCATGCGTGCGACGTTGCGGTTGTCCTCTCCAGCCTGGTTGGCGCAGCCAAAGAACACCTCGTCGACGCTCGCCGGAGCGATCGCGCTGCGACGCACGACTTCGGCGATGACCTTGGCCGCCATATCGTCGGGACGTACGCTCTGCAAAGCCCCTCGGTAACGTCCAATGGGGGTACGAATCGCATCCACGATGACAGCATCTCGCATCACAACTCCTTTGCGTCGGACTCCTCGAAGCCCTCGATTCAACTGCCGAGCGGACGACCGATTTGCGCACCGTAAGTGACTGGAAATGGAACGAAAATCGGTCGTGGTAAACGAGGCAAGAAATCTATCTTGGCGGCTCTTTGCCGGTCGTTTTTTCCGCGTCAGCGTGGCCTGGTTGGCGCCCTGCGCAGGGCAAAAGCGAGCAGGAAACGGGCGGAATGTACCCGATGTGGGGAGACGTGGCGAGCGNCAACACGCTCGGCCCTGGATTCTTGTCCCCTTGGGACTCCTCGTCGTGCTCACGGCCTGCGCNGCTCCTCGCCGCTCCGCAATGGTTCCGACCACGTCCTCCTTTCGGGTGAGTCCGTCACAAGCCCCGGCCACGCTCGAGGTCTACCTCTCCCTCGATGGAAAGCGCGGCTTCTTCACGCTCGAGCACACCGCTTCCGAGGAGCCNNCCGTCTCGAAGTCCTTTCCGATGTGGAAGGCCGAGGTCGCCGATCTCGACGGCGACGGCGACGACGAGCTGGTGTTGGGCATCTGGTCCAACAAGAAGCGCCACGACGAACCCCAACCCCACAAGACTCTCTGGGTCCTCTCGTGGGACGGACACTGGGTCGAGACTTGGCGGGGCAGCGCACTGGCACGCCCTATGAGCGACTTCGCCACGGGCGACCTAGACGGCGACCAGCGTGCCGAGCTCATCAGCCTCGAGAAGGTAGGCGGTCGCTGGGTTCTTGCCTTCTATGAGTGGAATGGCTTTGGCTTCAGCGGCTTGAGCCACTATGCACTCGACGACGAGCTCGAGAACCCCCGTCTCGCCTCGAACCCGCCAACCCTCCGCGCCGAGGGTCGGGAGCCAACCGTGCTCTCGCTGCCTCAAAAAACTCAGTAGTGGCGCTCGAGTACATACCAGCCAAAGGCCCGNAGCATGATCTTGACCGCCGAGGGCTCGAGCAGCGGGTTGATCCGCTGCCAACTCTCTTCGACGGTCTGCGTGGCGCGCGTCACACAGGCGTCGAGCGCTCCACACCGTTCGATCAGCTCGATGGCTTCTGAGACGAGCAGGAGGTCGGTGGTCTGGGCCTGGAGAATCTCCCACAGCCGCAGCCGCTCTGCGCTCTCGAGGCGCCCGAACGCCGCGGCGACCGGCAGCGTGACCGTTCCTTTGGAGATGTCCTCGCCGCGAATCTTCAAGTCGCCTTTGAATCCACGCAAGTTGAGCACGTCGTCCATGATCTGGAAGGCCAACCCGACCGCCTCGAAGAACGTCCCGATCCCTTCGACCTGCGCTTCGGAGCCGCCGCCGACCAAGGCGCCCATCGACGAGAGCGCTCGCGCGGGGGCCGCGGTCTTCAAGCGGTGAGTCGCTACGACGCGGGCCTCGAGGGCGTCAGCGTCGCCAGTTGCCACGACATGCGGCATGAGATCGTGGGCGCCGTCCAGGTCCATGGCTTGCCCGGCATGACCGGCCCGCAACGCCTCGAAATAGAGGTCGTAGAGCCGCAGCTTCGTCGCGTCAGAGATCTGACCGCCGACCAGAAGCTTCTGCCCCATGAAATAGGCCGCGGTGCCGGCGTTGATGGCCAAGGGCTCGCCGTACACGAGGTGGCAAGTCGGCCCGCCGCGGCGAACGGTCGATTTGTCCTGGATGTCGTCAATAATCAGGGAGCCCACGTGCATGAACTCCGGCATGGCGAGCCAATGCACGAACTGCCGGCTGTCGCCGCCCACCACGTCGCAACAGGCCAGCGCCGCATAGGAACGCCAGGACTTGCCGCCGCGATCGGTGATCTCGCGCACAGGCGCGACGAGGGTGCGCGTCAGCTGCGGGATGTCGACCCCGTCCATGTAGTGCGAGCGCTCCTTGGAGGCCACGAGATCCCGGGCCTGCTCAAAGGTCGGCTCGAATGGGATGATGCTCTCGACCGACTTGCGGACCTGCACGCCGACGGCGGTAAAGAAGTCGTCTAGGTCTTGCAGCTCCTCGAAACCGCTGCGCTCGATGAACGAGAGCCCACGCACAGTGCGACCGTTCCAGGTTCCTTCTGCAAGGCAGCGCCCTTCCCAGAAGGCCGGCGCCGAGATGACGGTGACGAACTCCTGGTCTTCGAACGCCGCCGTGATCGTCACGTCGAGACCGGCCGCCGGGACTTGCAACCGCCATTTGACTGGGTAGGACGCGAACGTGCGGGTGCTCGTCCACCATTCAAGGGGCTCGAGCTGCATCTCGTCGTAGAAAGTGCGCGCGCCATCTGGTCCGACAACAATCACCCAACTGGCGATGCGCACGTTGTCTTCGCAACGGATGATGCTGGAGGCGCTCAGGTCCGTGCCATCTTCGAACTGGATGGCGGTCCAGTCCCAGGCCGCGTTGTGGAACGCGCCGGCCGACGGCAGCTCCGCAGAGTTCTTGGGCGACTGCGCTTCCTCCTGGCTCTTGAGGTGCCCGCCGAACTCGTGGTCGTACCAGCCTTGGCCGTGGGCCAGCGGACGCTGGACCCCGTCCAACGTGACCGTCCCAGTCAGCTCACAGCGAGGAATGAAGTAGTAGAACATGTGCTCGCCAGCGCTTCCTCGAACCACTCCGTCGTCGCCGTGGCGGGTCGGCGGCTTTCGGGGGTGGAACGTCAGGTCGCAGCCAACCTTGCGCTCGCCGTCGAAGAGATGCAGGCGATAGGCCCCTGCGTCGTTCTTGCACAACGTCAGTCCGTCGAAGTCGAGCTCGAGGCGCCGGGGATTCACAAAGACATCGCCTTTGAACATGCGGTCGGGGCGTGGCACCTGACCTTGCTCGAGCATCTCCTTGAGGGCGCGGTTCATGCGCCCGTCTTTCGAGGCCTGATNCTGCGCGATCTTCTGCAGTCCGACCTCAGGGCTCGCTTTGTCNACCAACGATTGGGCGAAGTAGGTCTTGCGACCTGGGTCACTCACCCCCCACGTCACGGAGTAGGCGTACGTGACCTCCCCGGTGAGCTCGTCAATCTGGCGAATAATCTTGAAGAACGATGCAAACAGCGAGAGGGAGCGCCCGCCTTCGAGCTCGAAGTGACAGTTGACGTACCACCACTCTGTGGCCGCCGAGTCGTGTGGCAGATCGTGCAGGGTCAGGTCGAGAGCGCCGGGGCCGGGCCAGTCCGAAGGAAAGAGGGGAGTGCTGCCATCGATATTGGACATTGGCGTTCCTTTCTGACCATAGGATATCGGTGAGGCGAACGGATTTCGCGCGCTACTCGGAACCAAGCGGGCTCGAAGCGAGCCAGCTTGGTTTCAAGCAGCGATCGACTCCGTTCGCATCCATCGTGGACGGCAAAAGTCGGGACCCTCAAGGGTTTGACGCTGAGGAGACTGGCGTTTGCCGCCCCAAATGACAAGGTGATGGCGAGGCACGTCAGGTACCGATGAAGTATGGCCCCTTTCACAGCATCGAAGAGCTCGTCTCGAGCCGCAGAGACGTACCCGCAGGACGTGGCTCGCTGCTGGGCCACTGCAATGGGACGTTGATGGCGAGCTGGGGAGAGAACCTCACCCGCCGATTCGGCCCCAACGCCGCGTCCGACCTCCTCGTGGCNCTCGGTCCCGACGCGGCAGGTCTCATGCTCGCGCCCTCGAAGCGAGACTGGATCCCGGTCGTCGCCCANCTGCGCGNGACAGAGCTGATCGTCGAGCGCCATTTCGCAGGCAGCTGGTCAGCGCTGTACCCNGCTCTGGCCGAAGACACACGGCGAGGAAGCGGTCGAGTGGCGCTGTTGCTGTTGCGCAAGCTCGGGCCCGCNAAGGTATTGGGGTACGCGCCTCGGTCCTTCTCGANGCTCTACGACCGAGGCGTTGTCGAGGCCGAGGTGAGCGAACGGCGTGCGACTCTGCGGTTGAGCGGCGCCGAGTTTTTTGGCCTGCGGTCGTGGCAGTTGCTGCAGGTGTTTGGGCAGCGGGTCCTGATTGAGCTGGCTGGTTATCAACTCGAACGCTTCTCGGTGTCCGGCGACGAGGACTCGTGCGAGCTGAGCCTCGAGTGGGCGCGTAGGTAGAGCGGCTCTCCAGCAAATGGAAACGCCCTCTCTCTCGAGAGGGCGTTTCGGACTTCGGAAAGCCCGTTCGAACCTATGTTCTAGAAGCCCAACCCGCCGATGCAGCCCAGGTCGAAGCCGGGGATGCCGAAGGACAGGCAGGTCTCACCGGGCCGGCACCCGCCGGCCACCATGTCGCAGCCTTGGCAGGAGTTTCCGAGCATCCCGGCGCCGCAGGTCGTTGGTGGCGTACACGGCGCGATGGACGGATCGCCTGGATCGCAAGTGCCTGGCGTGTAGCACTTGGAGCTTGCAGGGTCACACATCCAGCCAGCTCCCTTGCTGTTCTCACACTCGGCATCGCTCGTGCAGGAGCCGCCAGTGATGCACTGTCCAGAGGCGTTGCAGGTTTGCGGGGGCGGGCAGGAGCAGACCGCGCACGTGTGATTGTTGCAGGTCGCGCCGTTGCAGTGTGCGTTCTCGTTGCACTCCACACAGACGCCGGAGCGTTCGGTGCCCAGGTAGCCGAAGCAGTGTCCAGTTGTGCACTCAGCATCGGACAGGCATGCGCCGGTTCCAGGGACGCACTGACCCACGCCCTGTGCACAGAGCCCAGTTGTGCAGTCGCCGTCCACCAAACAGGTGACACAGGCGCAAGCTTCCTCGTCGAGGACCATGCCCTGCGTGGTGCAGGTGGAGGCGACCAGCGAGCAAGAGGTGCACGCACCAGTGTCGGGCTCACAGGTGCCGTTGCCGGTGTTGCAGGTGGAGCCGGATGGGCACGTCCCGTTGACGCACTTCTCCAAGCAGCGGTTGAGACCTTGGTAGGCCGTGCAGGTCGCGGTATTTCCGCACTCGATGGAGTTCTCACAGGCGGCGCAGTTGGCGGTCTTGACGTCGCAAGCGGCGGTCTCGGGGTTGCAGACTTCGTTGGTATTGCAGCCGCTGACGAAGCAGCCCTCACACGTACGGCTCAGGGGGATGCAGCCGCTCGCGGTGGTCGTGATGGGTTGGCACTCGAAACCGGAGGGGCAATCGGCGGAGGTTCCACATGCGAACGTGCAAATCGAGGTGCCGCCCAGCGCTGCGCAGCGGTCACCAGGACCCCCACACTCTTCGGTGCCGAGGGTACAGGTCTCGCAGATCGCCTTGCCCGAGCGAGGGGCGCATTGCCCACTGTCGAGGTCACACGCCATGCCTTGCGCCGCGCATTCCGAGGCGGTGCAGTCAGCGCCCTTGCAGGTGCGATCGGTGAGGTCGCAGGTCAAGCCACCTTCGCAACCGTCGACACGGCATCCTGGCTGACATTGACCGCTGGCGGCGCAGTACTTGTCGGCCGAGCACTCGCTGTCCGCGGTGCAACCGGAGGGGGTCTCGCACTGGCCACTGAGGATGTTGCACACCTGCCCAGTGGGGGTGCACTCGGTGTCGGAGGTGCAGCCGGAGGTCGTGCCGGCCGAGCAGAGCTGGGCCTTGCAGACGAACCCTGAGCCGAAGGAGGCGCAGTCTTCGTCCGAGACGCACTCGCTCGCCGTGCAGGTCCCCTCGGGCGTGCAGGTCTGGGTTGGCCCGCAATCCGAGCGCGACGAGCATTGAACCGTCACGCACTCGCCGGCTTCACCGCAGACCGTCCCGCGATTCGGGCAGTCCTTGTCGATCGAGCAGCCAGCGGCGGTGCCAGCGTCGTCACAGGAGCTCATCGTCAATTGGAGCAGGCAGAGACCCGCCAACAGAGCGATGGGGGCGATAACACGTTTTACAATCGATCCGCTTTGCACGAGCAACCTCCGCGATACTGAGGACAAGTTGGTCCTCACTGCTACCCACTTGAAGATGAAGAGTCCCTACTCTCGCAAGAATCCAGGCGAGAACGGCTGGAGTATACGGAGATAGTTCAGTCGAGACAATAACTCAGTCCTGATCTTGTCCCTTGTCGAGGGAATGTGGGCCAATGCGTTCATTCGGAGAACAGATCTTCCTGCTCCTCGAGCGTCTTGAGCCACTCTTTCAGCGTACCAACGGTGGTGGTGTACTCGTCTTCTTCAAAGGCGGCCAGAAACCTTTGCTTCTTTTGGTACTCCGCCAGCAAGTCGGGGTGGCTCTTGACCACCTCTTCGAGCACGCGAACACGCCCCAGGAGTTGCTTACAGACGTTGAGTAACCCTGCAGCGAGCAGATTCTCTGAGTTTGCCATGTTTCCTCTTGGCCGATCGCGCATGGGAGCGCGAAATGCGTCGGCTAAGCTCCTGCCCGTCGAGCCAGTTGTCAACTGTCACGCTTACTGGTACTCGGGCCCGTCGTCGTCAAGGCAAAGCCTGGCGGTGACTTCACTTCACGAGAGCAGGAATAGCACCATGACGGTGAGCGAGCTTCATGTCATCGGGCTCGAGTTCGTGGGCCGACACGGCGTCGAGAAATGGGAGCGCGAGCAGGGACGGCGCTTCCGGGTCGACGTCAAGGTTCGGGTCGAGAACGTGCGCGCNTTCCACACCGACCAGTTCNGCGACACCCTCAACTACGAAGACCTCGCCCGCGTCATCATGGCCGTCGGCCAGGGGCCCTGCCACCTCCTCGTCGAACGGCTCGCCGAAGAGATTGCCGACGGCTGCTTGGAGCTGCGCTTCGTCACCTCCGTCGAAGTCGTTGTCTACAAGAAGGCCCCAGGGGTCCTGGGCAGCCCGGACTGGGTCGGCGTGCGGATCGTGCGCGACAAATCCTCAGAATAAGCCCGACTTGCCGAGGCGATCGGCGAGCCTCTGCTGCTGCTTGTGCCGCTTGCGCGCCGACAGCTCCTCTTCTAGCAAGCTGACGTAGTCGACCTCTTCGTGGGAAGGCTCGGGCAGCTCGGCTTGATAGCCGTGCAACGCCTCGATGCGCCCCGCGAACTCGTCTAAGAATCGCCGCGCGATCTCGTCGACCGCATAGTCGGCGAGCAGGCTGCGGCCGATATTTTGGATGGTTTCGGCGGCGAGATGCCCGCGCCGCACGACGTCCTGCATGCTGTTGGTCAGCGCGAACGGGTTGTAACCGTCGTTCTCGATCATATCGAGCGAGATGGCGACTACGTCGTTGGCCGTCAGTAGAGAGTCCTGGAACAGGACCAACGCGGCCTGGAAGTAGTTGTAGACCGGCACCAGGCGCGGCATGTAAGGCCGGAATCGGCCGGGCGGGCTCTTGCGGTCGAGCTTGATGAAGATCCGACGCACCCGGTCCTGATGGGGCATGGCCTCCACACGAGCGAGAATCGCCTTGGCGTCTCCGCTGTAGACGTTGGCGCTCTGCAGCAACCGCGAGAGCCGGTCACCACGGATCCGCCCGGCGAGCACCTCGGCGTAGATGGAGTAGATGACGGCGTCTTGTTCGGCGTCGTCGCCGAAGAGGGTCTCGGGGACGCCGTCGAGCTCTGCGGGCTGGTGGTCGAGCAGCGCGCGCAACTTGTAGCCCAATTGTCCGCGTAGCGCGCGAAAGCGAAGCAGCAGGAGGTTTTGTAGGTTTGGCTTGAGAACGAAGGCATCGGGCCGGATGCCATCGATCTCCAGCTTCTTCTCGAGTACTTTGCGCATCTGGCGAGGGCTACCGGAGATAAAATACACGGCCCGACGCGTTTCGGGCACTTCGGCGAGGAGCGCCCGCAGAAGCGCACCAGCGCCAGGGATCGTGCGCTTCTCCTCGGCCTTCTGGAAGGCGGTCTTGACCAGGTCAGCGACCTTGTCGAAGTCGGTGTCGAGGTAGGTCTTGTCGAGGTCCCAGCGGAAGACATGCTCGACGCGTTTCGAGTCTCGCTTCATGCCCTCACCCCAGCTTCCCTTGGATCTGCGCGACCAAGCCCTCACGCACAGCGCGAGCCGCGACGCGTGCCGCGTTCACCAGCGCTCGCTCACCGCTGCCCGAGTGCGTCACGAGAACGGGCTTCTGGAAGCCGAGGAGCGGCGCGCCGCCGTATTGCTCCCAGTCCGTGAGCCGGCGCAGCTGCTCCAGTCCGCCAGACAACATCGACAACCCTAACCGCCAGCTGAGCTTCTTCTCGTAGGCCGCCTTCGCAATGTCGACGGCCGCGTCGGCCATGCCCTCGAGGAGCCGCACCGTGATGTTGCCGGTAAACCCATCGCACACCACCACGTCCGCCTCACCGCTGAGGAGCTGGTGCCCTTCTATGTTTCCGATGAACTCGAAGTGCTCGTCGACCGCTCGCCCCGCCAGGAGTCGATGCGCTCGCACGACCCAATCGGGGCCTACATCCGCCTCGCGGCTCACCGAGAGCAGCGCCACAGTTGGCCTCGGGTTCTCGCTGATGCAGCGCGCGTAGGCCGCTCCCATCACTGCAAAGGACGACAGGTCTTCGGCCTCGGTGTGAACGGACGCTCCCACGTCCAGCAACAAGCAAAAGGGGTCCTTCTTGGCCCCCCTGCGCCGCGGTGTGGGAATGACCGCTGCGATGGCCGCGCGGCGAATCCCCTGCAGCATGGGCACGTGCCGCTTGATCGCCAAAGTCGCCACACCGGCGTTGCCCGCTGTCACCAAGGCATCCACTTGGTCGCTGCCGAGCAAGGCCGCGGCGCGCTCGATGCTAGTGTCCCCCACGCCGCCGAGAGCCTGGTCCGGACGGCTGCCCAGCGAGATCACACCCGCGGCGTGATGGATGCTGAGCTTCTCCGGGTTGTGGGTCTCGTTCTGCAACAAGGGATCGAGCTGCGAACCGTCACCGACCAAGACGCAGTGAAACGAGTGCTCGAGGCTGGCTCTGGCCGCCGCTTTGACCACGGCTTGCGGAGCGTTGTATCCACCCATGGCGTCGAATGCGATCCGGACCACTGTGTTTTCGAGGCGTGTGTTCATCGGGAAAAGGCTCGTCTCGAAGCTTGGCGCGCCAGGAGAGGTGTTGGGCAGTCACCGTTCGGACGGCGAGCGCTGGGAACCTGGCCGCAAATGGCCCACAGAGTTGATGTCGTGGCTTTGGAGCCTAGCCCAATCCGGCGGCATTGCATAGATCGGGCGGCGACCTCTACTGGCGGCTGGATTGATCGAGGAGGGCCTCGCTGCGTTTGAAAGCGTGGCCATCGAGGAAGCTGCAGAGCGCGTCGCCAAATATGCTGCGTCTTATCCCAAGCAGCCCACCGCTGTATTCCCCAGTGGCTGGAGCTCATCGCCAGGAAGACTCGAGCCGAGGGTGTGCGACGATTCGTAGTCCTCCGATGAGCATCGCGGCGAGCGTGTAGCCTTGCCGAGCCAAAACGAACCTGGTATCTCAAAGTCCTCTGAAGGACCGGCTCGCAGGAAGGTCTAGCTTGGTGCTCTGCACCGTGGTCGGCGTCGCGCCGCCCGAGAGTTTCCTACCACGTCGCGTCACAAGGAAGGCTATTCCAGAACGTTGCTATCGGGGAGGGTGCCCCAATTCGGCGACGGGCTGGAACAACCGCGCCAATCGTGGTTCCGTACGCCGAATTGGGGCACCCTCCCCGGCAAGTTCGGTGAGCCTTCCATGTCCCAGGTCTAGTAGTAGGCCCTGCGACTCTGTTCTTCGACAAAGCAAAGGCCGCGCTTGCTCGAGCGCGGCCTTTGCTTTTTGCTCTCGGCTTCAGGCTCGAAGCCGTCGCAGCGCGACCAACCCCAAAACCATCAAGCCCCAGAGCGGCCTGCCGTCATTTCAGATGAACTGAGGGCGGCGATAGTGCTCTTCTTCAGCTTGCTCGATGAGAAGCAGCGGCGTTNCATGCCGGGCTCGAAGCAGTCAAGACGGGTTGGGCGGCGACGTCCGCATTGCTGAGTTGCTGAATCTCGATACGAGCACCGCGTGTGGACACCGCGAGTTGGGTGGCTTGAGCAGGATGTCGAAGTTGCGCGAGTCCGCAGAACCAGGGGGGCAAATCGGCGGAAAAAAACCGCCAGGGATAGTCGCTCGTACCGCCGAGTTGATGGAGTCCATCAGAAGCCCAAGAACCCCGAGAAGCGGAACGCGCTCTCGTCGAGGCCGTGCTCCCTGACGTAGTTTCGAGCGCCCTCCATGACTAGGGCTTTCAGCTCCTCGTTGTCCCAGGGTTTCGTGACGTACTTCCACAAGAGCCCGCGGTTGAGGCCGTCAATCACTACGTTGATGTCGCTGTAGCCAGTGACCAAGATCCGCACGGTGTCTGGGTTGATGGCCTTGATGCGCTCGAGGAGCTGCAAGCCGCTCATCTCGGGCATCCGCTGGTCGCTGAGGATCAGCTTCGGGGCGTGCTCTTTGAAGAGCTCCAAGCCTTCGCGCGCGGACACCGCCGAGAAGATGTCGAAGCTCTGCTTGAAGATCTCGCCCAGTGACTCGATGATTTCGCTCTCGTCATCGACCACCAGGAGGCCAAGCTTCTTGAGCGGGCTCCCCTCTGGCAACTTGCCAGATTCTTTGAACGTCTTCCAGGACATGAGGACCACCTTGTTGAAGGGAGACAAATATTTGAAGCGGCGGCGACCCGTTGCCGTCGACGCTTAGAGCTCTCGGAACGTGGACGCAAAATGGCGAATGCCTTGGGCTTCTTTAAGGAAGGCGAGCCCACGGCTGCGGCTGTGCTGCCCGTCGAGGACCGTCTTGGCGGCGTCGACGACGTGCTCGAGATGCTCGGAGCTGTACACTCGCCGTGGGATCGTCAGCCGACAAAGGTCCATCGCTGGGCGAATGTTCTCGCCGGTGTCCGGGTTGCGGCCGATCAGGTTCGAGCCGATCTCCACAGCCCGCACGCCGCCCTCTTTGTAGAGCTCGACGCAGACGGCCTGCGCAGGGAACTCGTCTTCGGGGATGTCTGGGAAGAAGAGCCGTCCGTCGATGAACACGGCGTGTCCACCGACTGGGCGTACGATCGGGACGCCCTCCTCCTCCAACCAAGCGCCCAGCTGGGCCACCTGTCCGACGCGGTATCTCAGGTAGTCCTCGTCGAGCACCTCTTCGAGACCGGTGGCCAGTGCCTCCATGGTCATCCCGCTCATGCCGCCGTAGGTGAAGAACCCCTCGAAGAGAATGGTCGGCGTCTTCAACGCCTCGAAGAGCCCCTGATCGCGCACGCCGATCAGGCCGCCCATGGGCACGATGCCGTCCTTTTTCGCGCTCATCGTGCAGCCGTCCGCATAAGAAAACATCTCGAAGACGATCTCCGCGATGCTCTTGTCGGCGTAGCCCTCTTCTCGCTCCTTGATGAAGAACGCGTTCTCGGCGAAGCGGGCGACGTCCAAGTACACGGCGATGCCACGCGAGCGCGCATAGGCGCTCACTTCTCGCATGTTCTGCATCGAGACNGGCTGACCACCGCCCGAGTTGCAGGTCACCGTGATGAGCACGTAGGCGACATGCTTGGCNCCGTACTCTTCGACGGCCTGACGCAGCGCGACGAGGTCGAGATTCCCTTTGAAGGGGTGCAGCTCCTGCGAGCTCTTGCCTGCTTGGATCGTGCAGTCGATGCAGCGGCCGCCCGAGAACTCGATGTGGGCTTTGGTGGTGTCGAAGTGCGAGTTGCCCGGTACGATCTGGTGTTTCTTGACCAGCACCGAGTTCAAGACCCGCTCTGCGCCGCGTCCTTGGTGAGCAGGAATCACGTAGGGTAGACCGGTGATGCGAGAGAAGTTCTCCGCCAGGCGCTCGAAGCTGCGCGAGCCTGCATACGACTCGTCGCCCATCATCGCCGCGCCCAGTTGCTGCGCGCTCATGGCGCCGGTGCCGGAGTCGGTGAGCAGGTCGATGTAGACGTCTCGCGATTCGAGGTTAAAGAGGTTCAACCCAGCGGCGATGATCCGCTCGATGCGCTCCGCCCGAGGGAGCAGCCGAATGGGCTCGACGATCTTGGCCTTGAACGGCACGATCGTCTTGTTTCCGGTTCGTCTCATTCTCTTCTCCCGGCGCCTCTCGGAGGCAGCTCGATGGTGAAGGTAGTGCCTTCCTCTAAGGAGCTCTTGGCCCAGATTTTTCCTCTGTGCTCTTCGATGATCTTGTAGCTGATGCTCAGACCCAGGCCGGTGCCGTGGCCCACGGGCTTGGTGGTGAAGAAGGGGTCGAAGATCTTGGTCAGGTTCTCGGGGGGGATGCCGCACCCCTCGTCGCTGACCACGATGCGCGGTCCATTTGTCGTCTCGAACGTCGTGATGGTCACCTTTCGTCCCGGAGGGGAGGCCTGGATGGCGTTGGTCAGCAGGTTGAGCACGACCTGATTGAGCTTCGCTGGGAAGCAGGGATAGGGGTCCGCAAGCCCGGCGTTGTGCTCGATGGCGACCTGCCGATCCTTGACCAAGTGCGCGACAATGGAGAGCGTGCTGGTGATTCCCTTGTCGACGTCTGCGTTTTGGTACTGGGCCTCGTCGAGGCGCGAGAAGCTGCGCAGATCGAGGACGATGGCCTTGACCCGTTCCAGCCCACGGTAGCCGCGCTCAAGCAGGTTGCGAACCGCCGCCATCGGCTCGTCACGCTGCAAATCCCGCTTCAGGCAAACTTGCACGTAGGTGAGGAACTGTGCGCAGTGGTCCGCGGCGTCCTTGACGCTGAGCCCTATGAGCTCGGCCTCGAACATCTCGACGTCGGCGGCAAAGCGCTCGTCGCCGACTAGACCGCGAATGAAGGTCTGAGAGCGCTCGAGGCGTTCGGCCGGCGACACAACCTCACGCAGGTCGTCGAGGGTCAGCATCAAATTGACGAACTCTTCGAGCGTCGAGAGTCGAGCGGTGGCCAACCCGACGTTGCTGATCGAGTAGGCGAGCGGGTTGTTGATCTCGTGCGCGATCCCCGCTGTCAGCTGGCCGAGGCTGGCCATCTTCTCGTTCTGGACGAGCTGCGTCTGGGTCTGCTTGAGCTCCTCGATGGTGGCGGCCAACTCGGCGTTGATGGCGTCGAGCTCGGCGGTGCGTGCCCGAACCTTGAGCTCCAGGCTCTCATTGAGCTTCTGGATCTCGGCGTAGAGCCAGGCGTTATCGATGGCCGTCGCTGCCTGTGCGGCGAGCACCTCGAGCATGTAGAGGTCTTCGTCCGAGGGCTGCGCCTCGCCCTCCGCCCAGGTCAGCGCCAACACGCCTTTGACCTTACTCTTGGCGACCAGGGGCACAGCCGCGGTGGCCCGTGAGCCCATGGGCGGCGGCAGCGGTTCGGGCAGCGGGTGCGCGAGCGTCCCCTCGGGCGCGGTCAGGGGCACTGCAACGACCGAGGCTGGCGTGTGAAAGGGCTCGACCAACGTGGGGTCGCGCAGGGCCGGATGCCCTTCCCGGAGGCACACCAAGCGCTGCTCGGCCAGGGCCGTGCCCGCTGCGCCCCGACTGGACTTCAGGCGAGTGTCTCCAGGCTCTCCAGACTGCCCGCGGAGCCGCTTCACGTAGAGCTCGGCGCCTTCGTCGTCGGAGAACATCAGGGCCAGGCTCTCGGCGTGAAAGACGCGACTCAGGTGCTCTACGACAAGGTCGCAGAGGGTTTCCATGTCCAACTCCCGCGAAACCGCCTGTCCCAAGGCGTAGGACGCCTCGAGCACCCTGGCGCGGACGCTGAGATCAGCGACGATCTCCTTGGCATTTTCCATCGCGCATCCAGTGTTGTCGCCGCAGCCCACGCCAATCTCGTGGGCGTCAAGTGCAGTGGTTCGCCGCCCCCTGTTCGGGACCCTGGCCTCACGGGTTCTTCGAAGCCAGCACTATCCTCTAACCTGCGCGTCGGGAGCAAGCGCTCGCTCAGTCCAGACTGGGCTCGAGGGTCACGCAGGTCAGCGCCTCGGGGAGTGTCCCGAGCGCGAGGTCGTAAGCTCCCGCCGGCACGGCGAGCACTCGCTCGAAGCGCTCGACGAAGGGCTCTCGCGGGGCGATGTCGAAGCCACAAGAGCGACTCTTGTAGTGGCATGGGATCACGACTCGCGGCTCGAGCTGTTGCGCCACGAAATGAGCGTCTTCGGCGTCGAGGGTGTAGAAGCCGCCGACAGGCAAGAGCAGCACGTCGATGGGGCCGAGCGCTTCGAGCTGAGATGGGGTGAGACGTTGTCCCAGATCACCTGCATGACAGAGGGTCATGCCGTCCAACGTCAACACCTTCATGTCAATGCTCCCACCGAATCGCCTCCCCTGCTCCTGGTCGTGAAACGCAGACACCGACCGGATCTCCACCTCCACCACGCGACCGGCGGTGCGCACCACCTCGAAAGGCGGGGTCAGTGAGCCGGTAAAGCAGTGGTCTAGGTGATCGTGGGTGATGACGACGCCGTCGCAAGGCCCTTCAATGGGCCTGAAGCCCACTCTTCCACTGAAGCCGCCGGATTCGTAGGGATCCAACACGAGCCGCGTTCCCGCACTCGAGACGAGGCGGAACGCGGCGTGGGCCAGAAACTCGATGATCATGGAGGTGGAGCCGCTTCGCTGGGGAATGAGCTCCCTTCGCTGGGGATGGGCTTGACGGGCCTGCTCATCGCCGGTCGTCGAGTCCCCTTGGGCGACACTGCCGCGGGCGGCAGCGCACCATCGACGTTGGGCGCAATGACACCCTCCCCTGGAGTTGCACGGCCCGGAATAGGCCGCTGCAGCGGGTTCTTCTTCGGCGTGAGCGCCCCCCCTTTCTCCGCTGGGACCTCGGCCTCGGCGCCAGGCTTCCCGGCGGGATAGAACTTGACCATGATGAACTTGAGGTTGTCGTCCCACACTAACTCATGGTCGAACTTGCTGCCTCCGAAGTACTTGCGCACCTCTCCGACGAGGCTGCCAGTGCCCTTGCAGTCGTCGCCGAAGTTCGGAGACATGTCGCTGCCGAGGCAGTACCGAGCGCGGTCGGCCATGAAGTAGAAGGGCGTTTCGCCATTCGCGGACGCGAAGTATTTCAGATCGTCGTCGCTGCCGATGGGGATCGCCTCGTTCTGCGAGTAGTAGTGCTCGCCGCGCCAAGTCACGCGGTAGACCAAGGAGCTCTCCTCGCACCAGATCTTCTTCGGGTCGGCGTCGGGCGGGGCCTCGGTTCGTGTGCAGGTGTCCCAGTAGGACATCCACACACCTTTCTGGCTCCAAGTGGGCGAGATGCCCGGCATGTAGACGTTCAAACCCCAGACGGTCAACGCGATGCTGGCGCCGACCAGCACGACGACGCCGGTGCGACGAAGCCAGCGCCGGGTGAACCAGATCAAAACAATGCCGACAAATGAGGCCACCCCTACCCATATGGCGAAGGACTGGAACTCGGCCTGCAGCTCGGCGCCCCCCACCACGGTGGGATGGCCGAAGAGGTTCGCCGTAAACTCCGGAATGCGGTCGATCCACTCGCGGTCGTATTTGTAGGTGAAGAGGTTCTTCCAGACTTGCGGGTCGTTCGAGACGTCCCAACCGATCAGGACCAGGAATGCGACGCCCATGACCATGGCTGGAGCGAGGCGTTTCATCTGGCCCTGGAAGATGTCGCAGAGCAGCAGACCGACCAGCGCCGCGAGCGGTGGCACGATGGGGAAGGCGTAGTGGTGGAACTTGGTGCTCGACAACGAGAACAAGGCGAAGGCGAAGACCGCCCAGATGCCGAGCATCAGCGTGGCCCGTGACTTGTCGTCGCGCAGCAGCACGCCACGCCCCATCCCGAAGCGCAGGATCACGGCGGGAAGCAGCGCAGCCCAGGGGAAGAGCCCATAGCCCAGCCAGCGCACGAAGTGTTCGAACGTCCCAGAGTCGATCTGGTGAACACCGCTGGCCAGCCGCTTGAAGTGGTCATGGACAAAGAAGCGCTGGAAGTAAGCGTTCTCGTGCAGGATCAGCATCGCCGCGTACCACGGGAACCCGACGCAGATGAAGGTCAAGATCCCACGTGGAATCTCGAACTCCGACAGCCGCCGCCACTCGACGGTCGAGATCAGGTAGATGAGAATGATGGCGCCTGGCAGCGCGAACCCCAACAGACCCTTCGCCAAGGTGGCGAGCGCTGCAAAGATATAGAACCCCAAAAAATTCATCTGCCCGACCGTCTTGCGCTTTGAGGCCACCAAGCTGATGGCCATGATCGCAAAAAAGAGCAGGTAGATGACGACCTGTACTGGGCCCCATTGGAAGACGCCGCCGACGAAGCGCCCGGCCACGCGGCCGAACGTCGAGAGCTGCCCGTCCATGGAGATCGGGATGTAAAACACCGAGACGCAAAGGAAGATTGCCGACAGCAGCAGGACGAATGTCGACCAGATAACCAGCGAGTTGCGCTCGTCCCAGAACTTGCTCTTGGCGCTGAGGAGCAACCACGCCGCCAGTGCCAGGAAGAGCCCCAACAGGATCGGCGCGTAGACGCTGTTGAGGATGATCTTGACGAATCGCAACGGGGGAAACGCCTCGTCGTCCCAGAACGACATCCCGTCGAAGCCCAACGCCTTGGCCTTCATCACGAGGAACACCGGGCTGAGCACCAGCACCAGCGTGGCCAACCCAGTCAACCCCGCGAAAATCTTCATCGAGCGGTTGAGCTCTGCATCGCCCTTCTTGCCATCCTCGGCGGCCCAGAGCTTCTTCAAGCGCTGGATCATCAACACCGTGCTCCCGATCAGCACCAAAGAGAGCGCGACGCCGCTGAACTTGACGAGGTTGAAGACCGCGCCGTAGTTGGACTCCCAGTTCATCCCGTAGGCGTCGAAGAGGCGCTTGACTTGTAAGCCGAGGGCCATGAACTGCGAGAGCAGCGCCAGGGCCATCAACAGCAGCGCTGGGAAGCGATTGGAGCGCCGAGACAACAGCCGATCTTTGAGGCGTCCCCTGATTCCTAGGTAGAGCAGCGCGAAGATCCCCAAGACCGCCAAAGCCGTGACGAAGAGGGGCGCGGCGAGCTCCAAGAGAAAGTCCGGCAGCTTCGAGCGCGACGCCTCGATGCGGGCGCCGGCCTCCTGTGGGGAGAGCTCGGCGAGGCCTTCGCGCTCTGCAGGGGAGAGCTTCGGCGAGCTGACCATCACGACGTCTTCGAAGACTCGCTGCCCCTTGAAGTCGTTCATAGACACGGCGCGCAAACCTGGCCGCGCCGCGCGTTGGGTCTCATCGAAGCCTTGATCGACACCAATCAGATACAACTGTGGCAGCATCAGCGCCAAAGTCGTCCCCAAGACCAAGCCATAATGTACTGCGTCGGCGGGTTTGCGCCGATCGCGCCCGAAAGCCCCCATGATGAAGAAGGCCATCGCGCACAGCATCATGGCCACGAACGGCATGTCGGTCTGGGTCTGACGAGAGAGGAAGAAATAGAACGGCGAGGTCGCCATCACCGTCGCCATGAAGTAGCCCACGCGGCGGTTCCAAACGTTGGCTCCCATCAAGAAGGTCAGGGCGACGCCGAAGATCGCCATGAGCGCGACACCAATGCGTATGGCGAACTCGTTCCAGCCCCAGATCTCCATCCCGATGGCCATGGACCACAGCACGAGGATGGGTTTCGAGTAGAAACCTGCTCCTTCGGCGCCGGCATCCGGTCGGTGCCAGTGCGACCCCCACCAAGGACTGATCCAGTCTTGGGTCTCGGTCATGTGCCTCGAGACCTCGCCGTAGTGAGTCTCCCAAGGATCCCACAGCCCGAACGAACCGACGAACGGAATGTAGAGCAGCGAGCACAACAGAAGAACAATCCCCAGCCCGATCCAGTTTTTGCGCCGCTCCGAATCGAATCGGAACCAAGTCGCTTTGGGATAGCCTTTTGTGGTTAGGGGATCGTCGAGGGTGACCGGCGCCTCCCACTCTTCTTCCCAATCCTGAAGGTTCTGGTCGCCGTTCGACCCGACGTAGTCCTTGCTGGTCGACCCCGTCGTGCCGCTCGGCGGATCGCCGTCTTTGAGCTCGAACGCGGCGCGGCCCATGAGCCGCCGCAGTCGTGTGAACACCTGGCGCTTGATGGTGTCTGCGGGAAGTGAATTCCGCGGGCTCGCCGCGGGCGGCGGCGAAGGGCCCGCTTTTGCTGCGGAATCCGAGTCGGCAGCGGCGTTCAACGAGGCCTTGGCGTCGTCTTCGTCGTCTTCGTCCGCGTCGTCGTCTTCAGCGGCTTCGTCGTCGTTGTCGTCTTCGTCGTCTTCGTCGTCTTCAGCGGCTTCGTCGGCTTCGTCGTCTTCGTCGTCTTCGTCGTCTTCAGCGGCTTCGTCGTCGTTGTCGTCTTCGTCGTCTTCGTCGTCTTCGTCGTCTTCGTCGTCTTCGTCGTCTTCGTCGTCTTCGTCGGCTTCGTCGGCTTCGTCGGCTCCTTCGGCTTCGTCGGCTTCGTCGGCGTCGGCGCCATCAACGTCAGAACCGTCTGCGTCTTGTACCTTCGGTGACTCGTCTTCAGGCCGCTCGGAGGGGTTCGCGGCCGCTGGGTCGACGGGATCGATGGCGTCGGTGGACTTGGGGGGCTTTTCGTTCGTCATAGGAACGACCATTCCGCGCCGAACTTCGGCACAACCTATTGATAACATTAATAATGATCGCACACGGGCGACGCGCGCGAGCGGACACGCTAACCAAACCCCCCGAGGGCGTCAAGCAGCCCCTTCCCCTGTGGATAAGGTGGTTCGCTGGGCGTCGGCGCTCCGGTGGTCAGGCGGTCTCGGCAAATATTGCGTGGTCCGCCCTGACGCGATGTGGTAGAAGGCCGTAACAACTCGGCCCCGAACCGTCAGTCACTGGGCCGCAAGCAGAGCTCGAACCGTGAGCACGCCGCACACAGACCGTCTCCGAGTCTCGGAGATCTTTTACTCCATTCAAGGAGAATCGACTTACGCCGGCTGGCCCTGTCTGTTCGTGCGACTCACTGGCTGCAATCTGCGCTGTTCCTGGTGCGACACCTCCTACGCCTTCGACAACGGCCATTGGACCGATGTCCCCTCGGTCGTCGAGACCCTACGTTCAATGGCGAGCTGCAAACTGGTCGAGATCACGGGCGGCGAACCGCTGTTGCAGAAGCCAGTGCTGTCTCTCATGCAGACCCTCCTGGACTTGGGCTACACGGTGCTCCTCGAGACGAGCGGCAGCGTCGACATTCGCGAAGTCCCCGTGAGCGTGCGTCGCATCGTCGACATCAAAGCCCCTGGTAGCGGCGAAGCGGACAAGAACCTCTGGCAGTTGGAGGCGCTTCGACCGAGCGATGAGCTGAAGGTCGTCCTCGCCGACCGCGCAGATTTCGACTGGGCCGCCGAGGCGGTGCGCTCGCGCTCCCTCTTGGACCGTTGTCCGGTTCACTTCTCCCCAGTCCTCGGTCTGTTGGATCCGAAACTCCTGTGCGAGTGGGTCTTGGAAGCTGACCTAGCCGTTCGAGTGAACCTGCAAATCCAAAAGTTTATCTGGGACCCACACACCCGCGGCGTGTGAGACGCGGGCTGAAAAATACAATGAAGCTGGAAAACTCCTCGTGTCGGTGTTAGCTTCGGTCTAATGTTGGATTGTCGGGCACACGCTCAATTTCCTCCCAGGATCGAGCGTGACCGCGAGCGCCCACGGCAGAGTGTTTTCTGGGCAAAGGGCCGCTGCGAACCGAATCAGGAACGCGACGTGATCATTGAACTGAACAAGACGTTTCGCTTTGAGGCGGCTCACCTTCTTCCCAACGTTCACGACGGCCACAAGTGCCGCCGACTGCACGGCCACAGCTATCAGATCGAGCTGGTCCTGGTCGGTGAGATGGACGAGAAGATGGGCTGGTTGATGGATTTTGCGGATGTCCGGGCGGCCTGGCAACCCGTCCACGACACCCTCGACCACTACTACTTGAACGAAATCCCAGGGCTCGAAAACCCAACCAGCGAGGTCTTGGCTCACTGGATTTTCGAGCGGCTTACCGCAACATTACCGGATCTCGACGCCGTCATTGTCCACGAAACTTGCACCTCCAGCGCGACCTATCGCAAGCGCTGACGGCCCGATTCGGGCTGTTACCTTCGACCTTTGGGCGACCCTCATCGAGGGCCACCAGCGGGGTAGTGCTGCACGAGACGTAGTGCGGAGCAACGCGTTGACCCACGCGCTGCACCGCAACGGCTCCCTCGTCGACCACCAACGNGTCCAAGAGGTCATGAGCCTCGAAGCCACACGATGGGAGCGAGTCTGGCGCGAACGGTGGGTCACTCTGCGCAACCCCGAGCGGGTCGCCTGGATGCTCCAACAACTCGAGCTGCCTGCCCTGAGTGCGGCGCTGACCGCGGATGTCTGCCGCGCCTTTGATGAGAGCCTGTGGGAAGCTCCCCCAGAGCCCAATCCCGGCGCTCGAGAGGCGCTGCAATCCTTGAAAAACATGGGCGTCGAGCTCGCCGTCATCTCGGACACCTCCTATTCGACTGGCAAGATGCTGCGCAAACTGCTGGAGCGCTACCATCTGCTCGAGTTCTTCGACTGTTTGACCTTCAGCGACGAGGTCGGCATCTCCAAGCCAAACGCCGAGATGTTCCTCGCAACCCTGCGAGCCCTCCGCGTCGGCCCGGCCTTCGCCGTCCACGTGGGAGACAACCCCTTCACCGACGTGTTTGGGGCCAACGAAGCAGGCCTGCGCTCCGTCGCTTTCGGCTCGCCCTGCGACGAGGCCACTTGGAACGTCGAAGCGCTCAGTGAGCTCCCCGCCTTGCTAAAGCCCTTGGTGGCAGCACGCCTGAGCCCTCTGTCCCGCTGACCTCGGCCCACTCTCGTTCGTTTGCCGTTGGAAACGCACGACGAATTGGAGGATAGTGCGACGCCGTGCTTCCACAGGGGGACTAAAGCGTGAATAAACAACAGAAATACACAGCCGTAGTGCTCGCCGCCGGACAGGGCACACGCATGAAGTCGGACCTGCCCAAGGTGCTTCATCCCGTCTGCGGCGAGACCATGGTGGCTAGGGTCTTGCGAGCGTGCTTCGACGCAGAGCTAGAGACGGTCGTGACGGTGGTGGGCTACGGTCGGGAGCGAGTCGAGGACTCGCTGCGGTCGGACTTCGCGACGGTCCCCACGCTCCTCTTCGCCGTGCAGGACGTGCAGCGCGGCACCGCCGACGCCGTGCGTTGCGGCCTAAGCGCCCTCGAAGACTTCGCTGGCTGGGTCTTCATCCTCTATGGCGACGTCCCCAATATTCGCGCCAGCTCCCTCGAGGCCCTGAAAAGCATCGCCATCCAAGACGGCGTCGCGTTTATCTCGATGCGCGTCGACGACCCCACCGGCTACGGCCGCGTCCTCAGAGAGAACGGCGTTCCCGTCAGCATCGTCGAGCACCAGGAATGCACCGACGAGCAGCTCGCGATCCACGAGGTCAACGCCGGACTGTACCTCATCCACTCGGATTTCCTCCGATTGCATTTGGGCCAAGTCGACTCTGGCAACTCCGCCG
>Ga0051980_10000551_pt1 | contig 28313 bp, 34 predicted proteins | sample CryGey13umfilter_2_FD_55014 | JGI IMG/M metagenome (GOLD analysis project Ga0051980, IMG submission 55014) | Groundwater microbial communities from aquifer in Utah, USA - Crystal Geyser 4/9/14 3 um filter | ecosystem: Environmental > Aquatic > Deep subsurface > Groundwater | place: USA: Utah...
ATGGGCGGAATGATGTAAATTATTTTCCAGAAATTTCAAAACTTTAATTGCTGATCAAATTCACGAAAAATATTGAATAAAACATCATCTCGAATGTTTACCGGTTTCAAATACATTTACCTAATTGCTTTTTTTGCATTACTTTCAGGCTTTTTTTATCCATTTATCACACACACANGTTTTGATGGAGTGATAAGTGGTGTTTTAATATTATTTGTAGGTCTTGCAGGTGGTGTTTTGTTATACAAATCTGCAACATCTGAAAGTAAAAGAGCNTTGTTTCTAGGGGGAGGATTTGTTTTGATGGCTATTTCATTATACTATATCTTCCAATTTACTGGAAGAACCTAAACATCAAAGTAGAGATAAAATTCATGTGGATGTGGTCTTATAGCTATTTCACGTTGATCTCTTCTTTCTAATTCTATAATTTTATCAATTACATCATTATCAAAAATTGTATTNAGGAATTTTCTATCACTCTCTAATTCATCTAATGCTTCACCGAGACTTTTTGGAAGAACCCCAATTCCTCTTTTAGCTCTATCTGATTTAGTCATCTTGAAAATATCATCTCGAACCTGTTCCCCAGGATCCATCTTCTTTTTGATTCCATCCATTCCAGCTGCAGTTACTGCAGAAAACACAAGATATGGATTTGAAGAAGGATCAGGANCTCTAAATTCAAGTCTTTTTAGATGTGAATATTGTTGTCCTGTAAGGTGTTTTGGAACTCTTACTATNGCAGAACGATTACCAGAACTCCATGCAATGTATGCTGGTGCTTCATATCCAGGTACCAATCTATGATATGAATTAGTAGTAGGATTACAAATTGCTGATAATGCTTTTGCATGATTAATAATTCCACCACAAAAATATCTTCCAATCTGACTCAATTCAATTTCATCATCTGGGTCAAAAAATGCATTTTCCTTTCCTTTCCATAAACTAACATTGACATGCATTCCAGAACCTGCATCCATCGCAATTGGTTTTGGCATCATTGTTGCAACTTTTCCATATTTTTGTGCAACATTTTTAATTACATACTTGTATGATTGTGCAGCATCTGCAGCATTTGTCATTAAATCATATTTGATATCAATTTCACATTGTCCTGCGGTTGCAACTTCATGATGATGATTATCACATAAGATTCCAAAATTTTGACTAAGAATATTCACACATTCATTTCTATATGGTGTAAGAGTGTCTGATGGTGTACTAGGATAATATCCTTCTTGTAATCCCATTGGGTATCCATCTCCTGANTGATTCCATGGAGCTTCTTTTGATTCAATTGAATAAGATTGTCCCTTGTATGGCGTTAAAACATCCCAATGCACTTTATCAAAAACAAAGAATTCAACTTCTGGTCCCCATGTACTAAAATCAAACCCCTGAGTTTTGATATATTCTTCTGCTTTTTGAGAAATGCCTCTAGGATCTCTGTTTAATCTTCCTCTATTTTCTCCCCAATAGATATCACAAAGAAGTCTTGCCGTTTTATTTTCAGTCATCCAAGGAATTATGGCAAAAGTATTTGGATCTGGCTTTAGGAGTAGATCTGAGTCATCAATAGTTGTAAAACCAACAATTGATGAACCATCTAATTTAGGTAATCCATCTCGCATTTGTTCAGGTGTGAAAGTNTTTGCTGAAATTGTAGTNTGGTGAAAATGACCNGTAAGGCCGGTAAACTGTAGATCGATAAACTGAATACCCTCATGTTGAATTCTAGCGAAAACTTCATCTGGTGAATACGTTACTTGGATTGCTTTTCCATGACTAACTTTATAGGGCAATTTTATACTTCAATCAAACACAAATACATCAGCCATTTAAGGATTAGGTAAGAAATGTCAGAAACAAATCCAATTGATATCAACTCTTTACATCATATAGTTTTACGCGAAACTGAAAATGATTCTCTTTTAGAAATTGATCCCAACTTTTACAGAAGTCTTTCTGATTTTATTGGAAATTTAAGAAAACAAGAATTTGATGGTATAGAAAATAAAATAAAAAATACTATGATAGAAATGGTTACAGAACTAACATCATTGTTAATACAAATTAGATTAGATAAAATCTCAAAATCTACTGATTTAGAGATTAGCCATCTATTAGATGAAGAAAAATTTATTCTAGATTCACAAGAAGATCAAAAAGAAAGAACAGAAATGATTCTTTCTGCAACAGTTAATGGAAAATCTAAATTCCTTGAATCATTAGCTCAGAATCATAAAACCAAGAAAATTGTAATACGATTTCTTAATGAAGTAGATGAAATTATTGGTGTTGATCTTGAAAAATACGGTCCTTTCAAAACTGAAGATATAGCTACAATTCCATATGAAAATGCTCAGGCATTAATTGCTAAAAACATTGCAACTAAGGTTCATTGGGAAGATTAGATAGAAATTATACCCTTTATCGTAATACTATATGTCTCACACAGGTGTTGAAGTATTTGATTTTCTATTTTATACTATTTATCCTGTAATTGGAATTTTTGTTATAGAAGTTGTAAGTAGATTAGTAAAAGCACCAAAATGGATAAAATTATGGACACAAGCAATCATGTCTATTGGTTTTGGAATCTATTATTGGTTCATTTTACCCGCACCTCAAAATTTTCCATTAACTGCTATGGTAATGTTTGCACTTGCAATTGCTCTTATTTATCAAGGAAGACGTGCAAAAATCTCCTGATAAAAGCCCTTATTGATTTTAAAATCTTCCAAAAATTCTTTTCAAAATATTTGGTCTATTACGTCCACCATCTCTGATAACTTTTTTTTCACCAAATCTTTTAGCTCTAATCTGATTTAATTTTACACATCTATGTTCTTCTGGAAGTCTATGTTCTGCACAGAATGGATCTTTACAATAATTGCATTGAAATGGTAAATCCGTTAAATCTCCACAATATGCACATTTTTCTGATTGCATAATCTAATCAGTTGTTTTTCTTTTAATAAAGGTGTTAATATCAATCCAGAAATTTTTACTGTCTAAACATTTTTACGATGTCAAAATCAAGTTTGTGTAAGAGATTTAATGATTAAAGATAAAATTGTAATAATAACTGGTGCTAGTAGTGGTATAGGATTTGCCACCGCTTTGGCATTATCCAAAGCAGGTGCAAAAGTTGCTATCGGTGCTAGAAGAGTTGACAAATTAGAAGAGCTTGCTAAAAAAATTTCATCAGACGGTGGAGAAGTATTCTATCAAAAATTAGATGTAACACAAAGATCAGAATGTGATAATTTTGCTAAAGCAGTGTTAGAGAAATGGGGTTCTATTGACATTCTTGTAAATAATGCAGGTTTAATGCCTCTAAGTTTCTTCAAAAACCTCAAAGTTGATGAATGGGATAGAATGATCGATGTAAACATCAAAGGCGTTTTGTATTCTACAAGCTCTGTAATTTCTCATATGAAAGAAAAAAAATCTGGNCATATTGTAAATCTCTCATCAGTAGCTGGAAGAATTGTTTTTCCTGCTGGTAGTGTTTATTGTGCAACAAAGCATGCTGTTGCGGCTTTTAGTGAAGGATTAAGACAAGAATTCAGTGTTCGTTCAAACATTAGAGTAACTAGTATTGAACCTGGCGTTGTTGCAACTGAACTCAATAATACAATTACTGATGAATCTTTACAAGGTTTCATTGAAAATACAAAAAAAATGGAAGCTTTACAAGCTGAAGATATTGCCAATGCAATTCTATATGCAGTTGATTCACCATCACATGTCAACGTAAATGAAATTCTGATACGACCTACAACCCAAGAACGTTAAGTTGACAAAAATACCACACGTTGTAATTTTGGGAGGAGGTTTTGGTGGACTTTCTGCAGCCAATGAACTAAGAAACTCATTATCTTCATCTCAAATAAAAATCACTGTTATTGACAAAGATTGGTTTATGGTAGGATTTGCAAAACTATGGATCATTAATGGAACTCGTACTTTTGAAAACTCAATTGGTTCATTAAATGAATTACAAAAGAAAGAAATTGATTTCATTAAAGATGAAATCATGACAATTAATCTAGAAAACAAGAACATTGAAACCAAATCTCAAAACATCTCATTTGATTTCTTGATTATTTCTATGGGTGCAATATTAGCTCCTCAAAAAATATCTGGATTAGAAGAAAATGGATTTAATTTGTATGATCACAATCAACTCTCAGAAATTCATGATAGACTTGGTAATATGAAATCTGGAAAAATTGCTATAGTAATTATGGGCATGCCTTACAAATGTCCACCTGCTCCATTTGAAGCTAGTTTATTGATAGATTCTATGCTTAGAAAACTAGGAGTACGTGATTCTATACAAATTGACTTTTACAGTCCAGCTCCTATTACATTACCTGCAGCAGGCACTGAAGTAAGTAAACAAATCCTTGAAATTATAAGTTCTGAGAAGATCATCTTTCATAATTTATCTAAAATAAAATCTGTAGAACATAAAAAATTAATTTTTGAAAACAGTGAAGCTGATTTTGATTTACTTTTGGCTGTTCCACCACACATTGCTCCTAAAGTAATTTATGATTCTGGATTAGCTAAAGAACCTGGATTTATTCCAATAGATCGAGATTGTAAGACTCCTTTTGAAAATGTGTTTGCTGTAGGTGATGTCACTAACTTAGTAGTCACAGAAAATATGGCAGTACCAAAAGCGGGAATTTTTGCAGAGGGAGAAGGCATTACGGTTGCTCGAAATATCATCTCAAAAATTCAATCTAAAGAAGAATCTATTCTATTTGATGGTAAAGGTGGTTGTTTCATCGAATCAGGCAGGAATACNGCATCTGTTATTGAAGTTGATATGTTTTCAAATCCTCAACCATCTACAAATATCACAGAAGCAACCGCTGACAATCTTTCTAAAAAACTAGAATTTGAAAAAGAAAGATTGTCAAAATGGTTATGATTTATTTTCTATATCTTTGCTTTTTGTAAGATGTTCTAAAATAGCTCTAACTTCAACATCCAAATTTTGAGTATCTTTTNCTAAATTCAATTTTTCAGGAATACTGTTTTTAAAATCTTCATCTTGCATCTCNATGCTTCTTCTATGAACACAATCAAGATGATCTTNATCANTGGCAGAAATTTTATGGCAAATATTACACATTTTCATAAATTATACTAATCAATACGACGATTTAATAATTTCATTTCATGCTTCTGAAGCGAGGGATTGTAGTCTAGCTTGGTATGATACTAGCCTGGGGGGCTAGTGGTCGCAGGTTCAAATCCTGCCAATCCCATTACTATTTAGTGACTCAAATAGTCCCATCACCTAATACAGATATGATAGAGTTAGAAAACGTTGGAGAAAACGTCTATGATAACTTTTTAGATTCTATGAGAAGCTCAGAAACAAAGCGAATGTATGTTAGAAATTTAAGAAGATTTCTAAACCTAATTCCAAATAATATATTTGAAGAATACCTTGGTAATTCACCAAAATCAAGAGAAATAGAAGATTTATCAACATCATTTACAAAACTTGCAAAAAAAGACATCAATGCAACAAAACAAATTGTAAAATCTTATGTTAAAGAAATTAAAAAAGAAGTTGAAGAAGGAAAAATTAGTCCAAATACAGTAAAAAATCGAATTAAACCAATTCAAATCTTATAGGATCAGAATCTAAACTTGATAAGTAGTAGATCACTAAAAATATCACAAAAATCATCAAAAACTATGAAAACACAATGTAGTGATGATTCTAAAAAAATTATCACAGATAGCCTAGCTTTTAATATTTTTCATAATAAAGACGCATTTAGAGAAAAAACAGACGGAAAACATATTTCTATTACATTATTTGATGATCCAAAACATCTGAAAGAAATCACTCTAAAATTACTTCAAACTTACATTAAACAATCCAACACAAAATCTGTAATTGGTTTAACTGAAACTGATCCTTCTTTAACTATTTTTGCAACTCAAGCCAGTTTTATTAAAGAAATTCCCTACTATAATTATGATCTAGAAAATGATGCAGGTGCATTTAGTCAGTTCATCAGACCTGAAATTGTTCCATGTACTCTGATCATCCCTTATTCAATTAATGAAATTCATATTTTAGAGATAGTTGATAGATTCTCTCAACAAAAAGTTCCAATTTCTCAAGTAATTTCAATGGTTGATGAAAATCCATCAAAAACCACCTTTTCTGACAAAGATTTTGATTTTGTCTCAGTTTGTGATTGGATTTCATTGAAAAATAGAATTACTAAATTCAATAATATTACTAGTGAGAAAATGAATGAAATATTGTCTAATTTCGGCTAAAATTCAATTTTTGTGAAGATTTCACTCTTTTGAGTCAATTAGGTGTGACATTAAACACTTAACCCATACAGGATCCTAGAGTTTGTGAAAATGGGGCTGCATTTATACCAAAATGATGATTTTAGCCAAATTTCAGAAATGATAATTAATATGATTTATTTAACTGAGTGGAGGCCATTTAGCTCATGATGCTACAATCTTCTATTATTGAAACATACAAAGCCAGATTAGAAGAATTAATTGTAGAAACTGGGGCTTTTCGTTATTCACCAGATAAACCATTCCAATTAGCATCTGGAAGAGTTAGTCCATATTATTTTGATCTTAAGAAACTCAATGGACATCCAGAAGGCCTAGATACTGTTGCAAGAATATTCTATCATATTATCAAAGGAATGAAAAATGTTACATCTGTTGGAGGTCTTGAGTCTGGTTCTATTTCTATTGCTTCTGCTATTTCTCATCTAAGCTTTACCGAAAATCAAAAAGATCCAACAAATCCTCTGATAAATTCATTTTATGTAAGAAAAGAAGCCAAGAAATATGGTTCTGGAAAACAAATTGAAGGAAACATCAAATCTCCTGTTGTAGTAGTAGATGATGTAATTACTAGTGGAGATTCTGCAATACAAGCAGTAAATGTTGTTAAAGATCAAAAATATAATTGTGAATGTTTGATCTCTATAGTTTTTCGTGGAACCGAAGAAAATCATAGAAACATTACAAATGTAAGTAAATTTGAATATCTTTTTACAGAAAAGGAATTAGTTGAAAAATTTACAAAAGACACTCTATAACCGATCAAATTACATAGATCGCTAATTTAGAAACCTTTTTCCTAATAACCTTTAATTCATTATTTTTGTATATTATAGCATGGTCAGTGTAACTAGATCTAGAACTGGATTAACTATTGATGATGTTAAACAGGCTCTCAAATCTGAAGAAAAAATATCTAAAATTCTGGAAAATATTCTTGAACTACACTCCAAGTTAGATAAACAGCATCTCATGTTAACAAAACTGGTTTCAATGATTTCAAAAATGTATCAAGACGGAGAGATAAATAAAGACACATTCAATCGATTAGATGAGTTTCTTCACGATTGGCTAGATTCTGAATTTGATGAATCTAAAAAATAAGATTTCTTTTATGCCTATAGATGTTAATTTAACCTACAAAAACTCTTAACTTAATTTGCAAATAGGAGCACATATTGAAAAAACGAATATTAATACTGAAAAAAGTGAAAAACGACGGAAGAATTTCAAGAAAAGAATTGCTCGAAGATCCCGAAAGACATTTTTCTATCACATTATCAGTTTTAGATTTTATGAATAAAGAAATTACAAAAATTGTCACTGGACAAATCCCATCAATTAGGGAGAAAAAACTAAAAGATGTAACAAAACAAATGACTAAAAAAGATAGACAGGAATATTCAAGATGGATTAAATGGACTAAAACCCCTCCAGAGAAGCAAAGACGGTTTACAACTACAAAATTAGTTAGTATAATTTTTCAAGCAAACATGGATCTATTTCTTCATCAAAATAGATTTGAAATATTTCTCAGAGAAATGTCTCTAGTTTATTTAATAACTGAATTTGAAGAATTTTTGAAAGATATTGTTACTGCAGCAATAATAATTGAACCAAAAATTCTTAAAAAAAGTGGAAAATCTATTGATTTTCACGAAATATTGTCTACAAAAGATAGAGACACTCTAATTGACGTAATGCGAGAAAAAGAAGTTAAAAGTTTGATCAATGGAGACATTGACGAGATTGCTGCATATCTTAAAAAACAATTCAAAATTGATTTAAGCTCTCATAAAGATTGGAACCAATTTAAAGAACGATTCTATCGTAGACATATATTAATTCACAATAGTCTGAAACCTGATAAGAAATATCGTGCTAAATCAGGATATAAGGGAAAGGAACATCAATTATCAATTACAAATTTTTATCTAAAACGTTCTATAACACTTTACAAAAAATTTGCAAAGCATATTACAAACGAAATGATTAAAAAATTTAGTTAGGTTTTGATCTACCCAAATTATGCTGTTTGGTACCAAAATAATCACCAAAATAGTTTTAATCCTGCCAATCCCATTACAATTTTAAAACTTTTAGTAGTTTTTCAAAATTTTCTCGAGTTTTTTCTTGTTTGTATATCTTCAAAACATTTATGATCTGTTCTTTAGATGCATTTTTGTAAATTTTTTGAGCTTTTTTTGCAATTCCTGATCCAATGAAAAAGGCTTGTGTAATTGATGTGACGTTAGAGGGTTTTCTCTGTGTGCTAGAACTTTCAAAATCAATCAATGTGGCCTTATTTTCGCCTACAATGATATGTTTAGAAATATTACTTATTTCACCATGATCAAAACCTATTTGATCTAATCTATAACAATCTTCTAAAATATTTCTTATTGTATGTTTTAATTTTTTTGCACTACCAGATCCTTTTAGTGAATCCATCCAGTCACTAAATTTTTCTCCTTCAAGATATTCCATAACTAAGAAATTTTTACTAACATCAAAAATTTTTGGTCCAACATTTACTGAATTTACTATTTTTAACAAAACTGCTTCATTCTTCATTTCTTTTCTTTGCGAATCTGTTCTTCTAATCTTTAGAGCAATCTCTTTGTTATTTTTTTTTGCAACAACTACAACACCTACATATCCTTTTCCTAAAATCGCTAATTTTCCTAATGTNGTAGGACCTCGTAACGAAATTGATTTTATGTTTAATTCTTCTAGNTCATTAATTCTTGACTTTATTTGACGACTAGTAGCATTTGGGTATCCTAGAATTTTTGAGTAAGGCTCTTCAACAAATTTTTTAATTGAAATGAAGGAATGTTCCATTTATTGAAATCAATTCATTGGCTGCCTCTTTAATTGATTTGCTTAAATTTTTGTTTCCTATAGAAACCTTGAAACCTCGTTTTAAATCACTTTGAAGACCTTTAGGTATGCATATCTGAAGATTTTTTCTCAAAAACTGTGTCATAAAACTGACTGCATCACTTTCTTTTCTTTTTTCTAATGCAATTATTTTCCTATCATTTCCAATCCACACCAATTCTGCATTTTTTAGATTTTTAGAAATAAAACTCTTAGAATTATCATCCCTGAAAAAATCTGGTCCTTTCTTTGGGTAAATTTGGCTAATTTTTATAGATTCTAGGAAGAAAAAAAGATAAACTTCTTTTTGTTGATCTGTATATGGTTTACTTCTAAGTACTGTAAACCCACCTAATTCTAACTGTGTAGACAATGTAGTAGTTGTTCTTTTAATCTGCCCCCAAATTATGTCCGGACTCCTAATCTTGAAATCAAATTTAACCACTAACAAATTATTCCAATATTTTTTTGATATTCTTGATTTTTTATTCTTAAAAAATTCTAACGTTGCTCTTTCTTTAAATGCTCTAGAAATAAGAATAAATTTTCCAATATTCTCATCAGAGATAGCAGCAGCTAAATTTCTATTACTATCAATTGGATCTATGACCACTATTGACGTTTCAAATTTTTTTGAAGTTTTTCCAATAACTTGATTTTCACTAATTTTTGATATTGATTTAATTAGATTTTCAAAACTTCCAAACTGTAATATTAAAACTTCTGAAATATATCCACTGAATCCTTGCTTAGCTATTTCTGCACCATAAATTTTATTTGCCTTTAGAAATGTTTTAAGAATTCTAACTTCATTTCTCATCTTTGGCGTTAATGATTTTTCCATGAATTTAGTATGAAATGGAGATCTATCTGCAGCACTTTTCCATTCTCCACTTTTTACATCATAAAATGGTACAACGTTAATCTTGGTATTCTTAATTTTAGCCTCAACATATGGATGCTGAGAATATCTCACATACGGAAAATATTCTTTTAACGAATTAAAACCAATTTTTTTAGAAATTTTTTCAAATTTGTCTTCTGATACAGTCTTTTTGAATCGAATAAAAATATCGATATCTGCATCTTTTGATAACCAAGTATTTTTTGCAAATGAACCTCCAAACTCTAATCCTATAACTTCTGGATATTTTTTAATTTCTTTGGAAACTAAACTATATGCTAACTCTGCAATTTGTTTTTTTGATTGTTCTACTGTTTTGTCTGGAGTAACCATTTTGGAAACTTTAGAAATTATTTGTTTCATTTTTTTGCTTGTATCTCCATCAAATCTGAATAAATTGATCCTCTTGATGTAAGTTCACTTTTTTTCAATTTTATGCTAGATATCGTTTGTGTTCCAAATGTCTCTTCTTCGTGATTTTCCAATTCTTTAGTTATATCTCCAATCTTCTTTTTAATTCTAAATACTGTGATATGAGGTTTGAATGGGTTATCTGGAAAAAATCCTAGTGGTTCTAACACTTTTTGCACTTTTTTGGATAATTCAATTAGCATATTTCCTCCATTTTCATCTGTTCCAATCCAAATTACTCGTGGGAATTTGGGTTTTGGAAATGCACCAACCCCCTTTAAAGTAACACTAAAACTTGAAAATTCAATTGTATGAAGAGCCTGTATGATTCTATGCATGATCTGCTCCGAAATCTCTCCTAAAAACTGTAGTGTAAAATGAAAATTTTTTGCATTCACAGGCTTTGCGTCAATATTGATTTTTTTTTGAAATTCTTTTATTGAATTTATTATATGATTTTCTGATATTTCAATTGCCACAAAAACACGCATCATAACATTTTCAAAAGTATGGTTATAATTATTTCCGTTAGCTTCATAGACAAGCCTTTTTTTTGATATGTGTTGGCAAAACTAATTGTATGTCTGACTGGAATGCCTGGTGCTGGTAAATCTACTATAGCAGATGGATTAGAGTCTAAAGGATATGAAATTATCAATATGGGTAATGCTGTAAGAGATGAAGCAAAAAAAAGAAATTTAGAATCAACTCGGGATAATCTTGGGAAACTAATGCTTGAACTTAGAGAAAAAAATGGTCCTGGAGCGATAGTAGAACTTGTTAAACCACAAATAGAATCTTCAACATCAGATGTAATCCTAATAGACGGAGTAAGATCAAATGATGAGATTAAGGTTCTCCGAAAATTTGGTACTGTAAAATTATTAGCAATTCACGCATCCACTGATACTAGATTTAATTTTTTACAAAAACGAGGCAGAACAGATGATCCACAAACTAAAGAACATTTTGAAGAAAGAGATAATCGTGAATTAGGTGTTGGTATCAGTAATTCAATTGCGTTATCTGATTATGCAATATCAAATGTTGGTCTAACAAAAGATGAACTGATTGAAACAGCTTATAAAATTATTCAAAGTTGGATATAATGAGACTTCCAAACATCAACTGTAAAATTGATATGTTTTGCCCAATAAATTCTTCAGAAGATCCAGAAAAAGTAAAACAATCTGTTGCAAATATCTTCCCATATTCAATAATAAAAATTGAAAATTTTTCGATCCATGCTCAATCAAAAGAATTGAGATCTTTGGAAAAAATTTATGAAATCATTCATAAAAATAAATCCCAAAAAACCTACATTCGTCATTTAGAAAATAATCTAGAAAATGATTTCACTTGGTTTCTTTTAAATAAACAAGCAGCCTTTGTTGATAATATTGCTATTTGTGATGAACCCGAAGAGTCACCATTAGGACCAATTAAAGTAACTCTNACTTCATCAAATATTGATGCAATAATTGATTGGATAGATTTTGCAAATTGATAAAAACAGCTTAAGAAAATTCACTCCTTTTTGATTATTTTTTTTAGTTTGAATCTAAAATCTAATTTTTTATAATATTAGCAAATGTTTATTAAATTAGGCATAATCGCTGGTATTGTTATCTTAGGAGGCATGATATTCTCTAGTGAAATTGGCAACTTATTTCCAACAACTTCTGCATCTGTATTTGATTCTCTAAAAAATGATGTAACTAATTTTGGTACCAAAGCNTCAGATTCTGTAGAACAACGAATTGATTCATCAATTNACCAAATTGTGGATAAAACTAATAATTCTATCACAAATGAAATAAGTAATGTTGGGGATAAGGTAGCTAACGACATATCTGAAGTAAAAGAATCGTCACAAAAATCTATCAGTGAAGAATTATCAAATTTTAATCCCATTGAATCTATAAAAAATATCTTTACAGATNGTTCAAGTTCACAATCTTCTAGTATTACATCATCAAATTCACAACAATCTAATACAATTTCCTCTCAAAGCAAATCAAAAATAATTCCTGAGACACTTTCTTTATCTACAAAACAACACTCTAANAACATCCTTCTTCAATATGATGATACTAGTGGACAAACAAAAAATGTTAGTGTAGTTATTAGAACAACAGATAAAGAAATTTTTTCTGGAGTNTTTTTTACTTCCAAATTTGAAACTATAGTTAATGATGCAATTGGAATTCCATATTATGTAGATATGGTTGTTGAACATGAAGTTTATGGCACTGTTACCTCATCTGTATTTAATCCTGGTGATTCTTCTGATACAAAAATTAATGGTATATTTTCTCAACCTTAATTCTGATTTTTTTTAAATAATGACACAAATTTTGGTAAAGCTACTGCACTTGTATCTTTAATTACTAAATCCATATCATCTGATATGTCTGTATTTTCTGGATTGATTTCTATCAAAATAGAATTATTTTGTTTTGCATAGATAGGAAGTGTATTAGCTGGAGATACAACAAGTGAGGTACCTACAACTATCATCAAGTCACATTGACTTGCAAAAACTATAGCATTTTGCCATACATCTTGAGGTAATGCCTCTCCAAACCAAACTACATCCGGTCTGAGCACATTTCCACACTTACATAATGGCGGTAAGTTGGAAATCTCTGTCAATATCTCTTCNTTATAATCACAAACTGAACACTTGATCTTTACAATACTTCCATGTAGTTCCAACACTTTTGAACTACCTGCTTTTTGATGAAGCCCATCAATATTCTGTGTCAAAACTGTAACTTGAGCATATTTTTCAAGTTCGGCTATTGCTTTATGACCCTGATTAGGTTGTGCTTGAAAAATATTCCTTCTTCTTTCATTATACCATTCCCATACTAATTTTGGATTGTCATAAAATGCATCAATTGTTGCCAATTTCATAGCATCATGATTTCTCCATAATCCATCTTTTCCTCTAAATGTAGGTATTCCACTTTCTTGTGATATTCCTGCACCTGTTACAGCAACAATTTTGTTAATATTCTTAATTTGATCTTTAATTGACTCAAACATTTTATTTTATTTCTATTTCTAAAAGATCTTTGGCAGTTATTACAGAATCGTGAATTTTTTGTGCTTCTTGTAAATGTCCAATTTCATCTTTGTATCTAGCTGAAAAATGTGTTAAAATTAAATTTTTTACTTTGGCATTTTTCCCCAATGTTGCAGCTTGTTTTGCAGTAGAGTGACATGTATCTTGTGCTTTCTGTTTCTCTTCATCCAAAAATGTAGAATCAAATACAAGATAATCACAATTCTCAAAAAATTTTTCCAATTCTTTTGTGGGCATTGTATCTCCTGATATCCCTATTTTTTTACCTGGACGTTTTTCTCCTAATACTTGTTCTGGCATAATTATTTTTCCATTAATCTCAATTTCATGTCCATTTTGTAATTTATTCCACAATTCCCCTTCAGGTATTCCTAATTGTTTTGCTGTTTCAAGATTAAATCTTCCCGGCTTATCCTTTTCTTNAAATAAATATGAAAATGATGTAATTGAATGATTAGCATTACATACATGTATTGAAAATTTTTCATTTTCCAATATTTTTCCTTCCTTAATAATTGTGATCAAAACAGGAAATGACAATCCAAAATTTAATACTTTGATATTTGCTGCAATAAATTCTTCAATTCCACTTGGTCCAAAAATCTCTAAAGTTTCAGTTCTATTCTGCATTGACATTGTTTGTAATAATCCTAAAATTCCCACACAATGATCTCCATGAAGATGTGTGACAAACAATTTCATTTTCTTATTCCATCCCAAACCAGATTTCATGTAAGAAATCTGTGCAGCCTCCCCTGCATCAAACATTAAGATTTCTCCATCTCTTTCTAAACATATACATGATAAACCTCTATTCTCAGTGGGTTGAGCTGCCGATGTTCCTAAAAATACTAGTTTCATTTGATAAGGATTGTTCTTGTCAAGCTTTTATGCCTATAGATATGATATTTTTTTAATCCTGTTAGTTTTGAATTGATATCTAATTCCTTTTTGTACATTATGGCCACCTTTTTTCGTTTAGGTATTATTGAGAAAAATTTCTTTAGGATTTCTTGGGGTTTTTCTGTTGTTTTTGAAGATACTCCATAAGGTAAATCAGTAACAATTCCATCAAATTTTTCAGAGATTTTCAGTAATCCTGGAAACTCAGAGTTCAAAACCTCAGAACGATATCCATTTTCTTTAAGATTTTCTTTAGCCATCTCACACATTTTTTCATCAAAATCTAATCCTATGGCACGTATTCCCATAGATTCAGCCTCAAGAAGTGTTGTACCTGTACCGCAAAATGGATCACAAACAGTTTCTCCTTTCTTTAGCCCTATCAAATTTATCATTACTCTTGTTAACTTCCAATCTAATTCATGAGGATGTTTTTTCACTTTTTTTGGTCTAATTTGATTTTTAACACGTTTTGAAAACCCAAAAAAGTTTTCACCATTTGTAAAAATCAAATATACTGTAATATCTGGATTTTCAAAATTTACTTTTACATGAGAAAATTTTGATATCATGTCTCCCATAGAACTTTCTAATTCTGGAATATTAAATTGATTTGATGATAAGTTAACTACTCTACAAACAAATGTTTTTTCATTTTTTAAAATTCCTACATGTTCTTCATCTAAAAATAATCCAGACATTTTTCTTAATATTTGTCCTGAAATTTTTACAAATGTAGCACGTTTAGTTATTTCAGTCCAACTTGTTTTTGATTGAACTATAACTAAATTAGAAATTACTTTGATTTTTGAAAATCTATCATACATTTTTGCAATTGCTGTAATTTCATCTACTGCAAGTTCTAGATAGTCTTTGGATAATACAAAAAAACTTTCTGGCATTATTTAATTGCCTTTGCAATGGTATTTGATATATCTACGATTGATGTTTTGTTTGGAATTGTATTTGTACTAACGATTCTTGTAACTCCAGCTTTTTTAATTTTATTCTCAGCATTATTTATCAAAAGCGCATGTGTGCATGCAACATAGACTCTTTTACATTTTTGTTTCTTAAGAAACTGTGTTGCTTTTACAATGCTTCCTCCTGTACTTATCATATCATCAACTAAAATCAAATCTCTATTAGCAACTTCATCGACATTCTTTGTTTTTATCTGAACTTTGCCCGTTTTCCTGTCTCTTTTTTTCTCTAATGCTATGTATTCAGATCCAAATTCCTTTGCAAATACTTTTGCTCTTTCTTTTCCACCCTGATCTGGAGATACTACAAGAGGATTTTTCAGGTTCAATTTCTTGAAATATTGTGCTAGATCCGCAATTGCTGAAATATTTTCTGTTTTGATGCTAAAATGTTTGAAACCCAACATACTGTGAATATCCACTGCAATTATTTTTGATGCGCCTGAACCCTTGAACAATTTACCTAAAACTTTCATTGTAATTATTTCTCCTGGTAAAAATTCTCTATCTTGTCTTGCATATCCCATATATGGAATTACTGCAATTACTTCATCNGATGTTTCTTTAGCTTTTGAAATTAATGATAATGCATGTATTAGATTAGTATCGACCGGTGGACAAATTGATTGAACCACAANTGATTTTCTTTTTGATATAATTCCTGAGATTGTTATCTTGCTTTCTCCATCTGGGAAAGTTCTGATCTCTGATTTTACAAGATTTGCTTTTATCTTTTGAGATAATTTTCTTGCAAGTTCTTCTGAAGGTTTTCCTGTAATTACTGATAATTTCTTCAACAAGAAATGTGAATTAATGGGATTCTTAAGTTTTGAGAAATTTATTCTTCTGAGCTTTCACCATGAGTAATATCACCAATTCCATACTTGTCAATAACTTCCTCTCTTTGTTCATTTAACCTATTGATTTCTTCTTGCTCCCGCTTTTCATCTCCCTGATATACAGTTCTAATTGGCCATGGAATTCTAATGTCATATTTTTTGAATTCTTCATACATGATCATTCTCATCTCAGTTTTAGTTTTGAATTGTGATCCATAATTTCTTACATAAAGCCACAATGAAAAATCTAATGCTGAATCATTGAATTTGTTAAATCTGACACCAGGTTGATTAATGTCCACATGAATATCTTTATCACATCCACAACTTGGTTTATTTTTGTCTAAATATGGACATCGTAACTGTACAACTAAATGCTTCCCTTTACTATCTATGGATTCTTTCATTACACGTTTTCCAACTTTCACAAGAATTGCAGCTACTTGTTTAGGATCATTAAGATATGAAACACCTACGTCCACAATTGCAGGTACCATTTTGATTTCTTTAGTGTAGTTGATAATCTGAGCATTTACTAACTGTCTTGTGGGAATTACCGCAAATGATTCATTTAATGCATTTCGAATGTATGTTACTCTAGGCGTAATTTTGTGTACAATNCCATTGTATCCTGTATCAAGCTGGATTCGTTCACCCTCTGAAAATATTTTGTCTTTTCGAATCAAAATATATGCAAAGTAATTCTGCATTGTTTCTTGTAATGCTAATCCAATTCCTATAGCTAAACCTCCTGTTGCAGTTGCAAGTACAATGAGATCTATGCCCCACCAACTTATCACACCAATTATNACTCCAACAAANATTCCCAATGGTAAAATTTGATTAATGGACTTTGGAAGATTTTTCCTTTTTCTAATTGCATATCCTGGAGGTCTTCCACCTGGAACTATTGGATCATATCCTTCTAGTCTTTTTTCTTCTCTCCATGTATCGATTGGATAAATTTCTTCTTCTTCTTGTCCTAATCTTAATTTCTTTCCAGATTGATTATTACCAGAAAGGCATTTTTCTAAATAGTCTTCATATTTTCTTCTCTCTAATTTTTTCCATTCTTCATATGGATTTTTTACTAATTCTTCATAACTACCAATTGGTAATCCCATAGATGTTCTAAATCCTTCAAGAAATTTTTTACCTTCTTCAGTTTTTAGCTTTTCTTCAAATACTTCATCAGAAATATCTTCTGGTGTTTTTTTTGGTGGTACCCATTTGAAAAATTTATGAAATAAATCACCATCATCATCAAGAAAACCTCTCATGTCTTTCCAAGATTCAAAATCTTCTTTTTCAAGATTAGATTTTTGAATCTTTGTGATAATTATTGTAATTAGTTGTGCTATCGCATATCCAATAACTAGTATGTTGATAGTATTGAGAATTTTTGAAAATGTTTCTGCAGGAGTTAAATATGCATTATTTTTCTCAACAATATCCGTATCTGTGGTAATCAGATTCCCAGAATTTACTAATATTTCTTCATTAAAAAGATCAAAAGATTGAATGTATACGTTCATGCTAGTTATCAAAATTATTGCAAAAACTGGCAAAACTCCAACTCTGACAAATCTTGAAAGATGAGGTCTAGTATAATTTAATTTTTGATTTTTAACCCAGTTTGTAAAGAAACGATATACGCTAACAATCCCAATAATCCCAATAATTAAAACTGCAAAAGCAATCTGTATTGCTTCAGATGAAGCAATTAATTGAAAAACATTTTGAAATTCATTTGTTTGTCCTGCAACTGCCCCAATAATTTCATTTTCTGCCATTTACCCTACCTTTGTTTTCTAGAATACAAATGTTAACATCTATTATCGTTTCTAATTGATTTTTTTATTAATTTATTATACCTAAATAATTTTGTAATATTTTACAAGTTAACCTGAAATATCATGAAAAATTGAAATTATGTATTCANCTTGGAGTCATCATCGAGCTTTTTTGATTTTGAGAAATATTCGAAGAAGTCATTTTAATATCCTCAAAAAATCTTTGAATCTTCTCAATTCCCGCAACAATTCTTGGAGCATTATTTTTTACAAATTCTATTTTTTCAGAACTTGATTTTGGTTTATTATTGAGATAATTTTGATAAACTTTAGCCCCATCATAATCTACATAAGCAATTCTTGCACTAAAATCGCTTCTCTCCAAAACAAGACTATCACCACCTACAATTGCAGTATGATATGGGTGAACGATTAACGCCTCAGAGAGTTTTTGTGATGTGTCAATTTTAGACTTTTGTAAATCGATTGCAAATGCATTAAAATCAGCTAGAAGATAAAATGTAGCATCAGGCTTTGTAATCTTTATTCCATCAATAGCAGATAGTGCATGATAAGTATACTCTCCCATTATCTGATGAACATTTCGAGTTATATCAAAATATTCATCAATTTCTTTACTGATTTCAAATCCTGCAATAGCAGCATGTTGAATCGGAGTTGATACCGCAGTATATTCTGTTGCAAGAATTTTTTTAAATTGTTTTTTTAGATCAATTGCATGTGATGGAAAAATTACATAACCTAATCTATAACCACCTGCAGCATGAGATTTGGATAATCCATTTGTAACAAATGTACCTTCAGGATAAATTTTTCCCATACTTACAAATTTTGAAAAATTATAAGTAGTCTGCGCATAAATCTCATCAGAAATAACAGTAATATCTTGTTCTCTACACACATCTGTAATTTCTTCTAATTCTAATTCGTTGTATAGTAATCCTGTTGGATTATTAGGATTGTTTAAAATCAAAATCTTCTGTCTATCTTGTAGTCGAAGTGCTAATTTTCTTAGATCATTTGGAGAGATTTTTCTATTGGCACGAGTAGGCAACATGTGATAATTCTTTTTTAAGAATCTAATTTGTGGNAGATAACCTAACCAAGCAGGAGTTGGTAAAATAACAGTTCCNTGTAACACCTCTAATAGATTAAAAATTAATTCCTTTGTTCCAGGACCAACATAGATTCGTTCAGGGGACACATCTATTCTAAAATAATGTTTATTGTATTTTGAGATAGCATTACGTAATTCAGAAATTCCTGGAACTGGAGCATATGCTCCTTTGTCNNCATTTTTGATCAATGCTTCTTGAATTGGTTTTGGTACAGGAAACGGAGATTGTCCAAATGCAAATCCATAGAAACCAAAACTACACTCAGGATGAGAACAAGTCGAGTGAAATTCTTGCAGAAATGTGTTTAGTTTAAGATTTTCAGGCATCTCAATATCTTCAACTTGCTGATCAACTATGAATTTCAATAGTGATTGTCATTTATCCATAGTAAATAAAGACTAGAGTAAAACAATAATTATAAAAAATTAGATTTTATCAATTTAATTGAGTTCATCTAAAATATTTAGATTTTCAAGAAAGAATAATTATTTGTTCTATGACCAAATTATGTAACATTTAACAATGATGAATGAATTATTTAATGAATGAGCCATCAAATAACATCATGGGATGATTCACCATCATTAAAATCATACACTTTATCAAATTTTCGTACTCTACCACAAATTCAGAGTCTTAGTGAAGAAACCNAATTTGAGATGGAAGTTGTTGGAAATGTTTTACCATTTAAGGCAAATAACTATGTTGTAGANCAATTAATTGATTGGACTAATATTCCTAATGATCCTATGTTCATCCTGACTTTTCCTCAAAGGGAAATGCTAAAGCCAGAACATTATAACAAAATGGAAACTGCGTTAAAAAACAATTTAGACAAAAAAGAAATTACATCTGTTGCAAATGAAATTCGTTTACAACTAAATCCACATCCTGCAGGTCAAATGGAGCTTAATGTTCCAACTCTAAAAGATGGAACTAAATTATATGGAATGCAACATAAATACAAAGAAACTTGCCTCTTCTTTCCTAGTCAAAGTCAAACATGTCATGCATACTGTAGTTTTTGTTTTAGATGGCCTCAATTTGTTGGAATGGATGAAATGAAATTTGCAATGCAAGAGGGAGAACAACTTGTTCAATATGTTAAAGAACATCCAGAGATCACTGATGTTCTTTTTACAGGAGGTGATCCAATGATTATGAGAGCACAAATATTTTCAAAGTATGTTGATGCTTTAATTGACGCAAAACTTCCAAATCTCAAAACAATTAGAATTGGAACAAAGGCATTGGCATATTGGCCTTACAAATTTCTGACAGATTCTGATTCTCAAGAAATGTTAGATATTTTTAGAAAGATTACTGATAGTGGATTACATCTTGCATTCATGGCACACTTTAATCATTTGAATGAATTATCAACAAATGCTGTAAAACAAGCAATAAAGGCAGTAAGATCAACCGGTGCTCAAATTAGAACCCAATCTCCTCTTTTAGCACATATCAACGATGATGCAGAGATGTGGGCAAAAATGTGGACTAAACAGGTTCAGTTAGGATGTATTCCGTACTACATGTTTGTAGTTAGAGATACTGGTGCTCAACACTATTTTGGAATTCCACTAGTCAAAGCATATCAAATTTTTAAAAAAGCATATTCATCAGTGAGTGGATTAGCAAGAACTGTTCGTGGACCCAGTATGTCTGCAACACCAGGTAAAATTCACATTATTGGAACTGCAGATCTTAATGATCAAAAAGTGATTGTTTTGAGATTTCTGCAAGGTAGAAATCCTGACTGGGTACAAATCCCATTTTTTGCAAAATATGATGAACAAGCAATATGGTTAGATGATCTAAAACCTGCACTAACTGAGAAATTCTTCTTTGATGAGGAGATGAAAAATTTCAAAAAATTAAATCCTCTCGATGACTATCCAGAGTCCTAGAATTTCTTGAATAGTAAATAAAACATTTTTAAAATAAGATTTAGTTTTTGTAGTATTGAAATTAAAACTCTTATTTTCATCGTTATTGATAATTCCATTTTTTTCTGGAATTGCTTATGGGCACACAATTGACTCTATAGGAGAATATAGAGTTGAAATTGGTTGGATGAATGAGCCAGTTGTTTCAGGCGATACAAATGCAATTGAGTTCTATGTTAGTCCACTTATATCTGGACTAGATCTAAAAGATCAAGTTTTTAAAAACGGGATCTCAGGTTTGAATAAAACGGTAAAAATCCAACTAGTCTACAAAGATGAAAGCATTATGCTTCCTTTATCTCCTGATCACAACATTCCAGGAAAATATTATGCATTTGTAAATCCAACTATTTCTGGATTTTATCAAGCAAATATTTTAGGAATAATTGAAGACACACCAATTAGTTTATCAATGCATCCACCAAAAGTTGAAGAACGTTCTTACATTGAATTTCCCGAACCAACCGATCTTACTTTAACACAAATGATAGATGGACATACTACATTAATTGCAGATATCAATAATCTGAAAGAATCGGTAAAGAATCTAGAAGAAACACAAACAAACNATATGGGATATGTTGGTATTGGTGTAGGTATAATTGGTATTGTAATTGCAATAATTGCACTTGTAAAATCTAAAAACANCTAATACATGTGTAATAACCTACAAGTATAGGAAATATGAAAAATTAACTTTGTTGGTGTAAAGAATGGTGGAAAGTAACTATGATATTTTAGGAATAATAGAAAATTCAACTGAGAAAGAAATTCGTGATGCATTTAGACGATTAGCACTTCAATTTCATTCAGATCGTGGAGGAGAAAATGAACAATTTATCAAAATTAAACAAGCATATGATGATCTGAAAATTGGTAAAAAATATCCTGATACAGATAATCAAAAAATAAAAAATTCAAAAGTATATTCGGGTGACACTGAAGCTGATGTAAGAAGAAAAAATCAGATTTTGGGTCAGGAACTATTCAATGAAATGAAAACTGCTGAAGAATGGGCTGGAGTATTGAATAGAACTAATACTATTGGAACAAGATTATTTGGTTCAAAAACTCTTGGTGAAATTGAACTAGAAAGAAAAGCAAATGGATCATTATCTATAAAAGGAAATTTCATGGCAGGAAGTTTAACTTATGATGGTTCAATAGTGATGCAAGGAAGCATAACTAGTCCATCATGGACACAAGAATTTCAAACGAATATACATTTGACTAAAGGTGATTTTAAATTTATTGACCCATTAGAAAATAAATACAAAATTGAAAATGGTGCTAGAATAATTGTAGATAATGGTAATGTTGTTGTNGGAAATATTTATGGAAGGAAATATCGTGTTGAAGATCCAGATGGTAGANTNGGTGTATTTCAAATTCAAGAACATCGAACTCACATTTCAGCTCTTAATGGAAAAATCATTGCAGAAAATCTTGCAAATACTGTATTACTTGAAGCAGATACAATCATTGTTCTTAATGTAGAAGATGATGTAATATTATCTGCACGTGAAATTTTATTTTACGGNGGAAAGTTAACTTATGATTCTATTATTGAATTAAAACAAGGTGGTTCAATAAGATTTTTTGAAACTTTNTCAATTCAAGGTCTTAGTGGTGATGCAATTATTAAACTTGAAAATGGAAAAAAAATTAGACTATTTGATCTCAAAACTAAAAAAATTAAAGATTTGGCTGATGAATTTGTCTCAAATAAAGAGAATTATGCCAAAGATGCTACTATGGTAGGGCATGGATTTACAATAACCTATGATATGTTAGATAATCTTTCAAAAAAACCTACTAAAAAACAAAAACAAAGTTGGGCATCAAAATTTGGATTTTAAAAAATAATTAGGTTCAAAAATCAATTTTAAGGCTTGATAATTACCATTTCTGATAAATATACCTCTTTTTTGAAAATAATTAGTGAAAAAAATAGAGGCTGTGATTAAGAGGAAAAATTTTCCTACAATCAAAACCCATTTGAATACANTTGGAACTTACATTATTGATAAACGAAATTTAGATGACAGTCATATTTATGATGAATCTCAAGGTTCTCGTGTTGGTTCTACAGGATTAAAATCAATACCTCTTGCAAAAATCGAAATGGTAGTTTATGATAAAGATGCTAGAAAAGTAGTTGAATTGATTTCCAAAAATTCTGGTTTGTCTTCACATCATGGAGGAAAAATCTTTGTCTCTGAAATGGAAGAGGTTGTAGATATGGAAACACTTGATGGACAACAAGATCTTGAAATTAGTTTTGAAGAAAAAATTAAATCAAAACAATTGCCTAAACGAAGTAGATTTGTTCCATTACAAAAATTTACTCTAAANAAACTTCAGGTGATTTATGAAGAAAATAAAGAAACACTTAGAGATGATTATAGAATAAAAACNTTTAGTGATTTTGTAAACTATTGTATTATGAAAACATTACCAACAATAGAAAAACAGCTAAAGAATACTACAATTATTTATGGAAATAATTTTGGTGATTTTTAATAATATCCGTTAAACAATGCTAATCCTACNAACGTCATTCCCACTGCTGCAANTACTAGTTTAGNAATAAAAATTTTGGATAATTTCATACAACTAAACCAACAACTAGTGGTATAACAATGATTCCTCCGATCACAATAACTTTGAGAATATCTTTAGGTTCTAATTTCTTCATCTCTTCTCTATGAAATAATTTGCTCTTACGAATTGAAACCATGATTTTAGATTGTACTATCTCCTTCATCACCTGTAGCAATATCTACTGCCCGTAAAATTTGTGAAACAAAGATCTTACCTACTCTTCCATTATCTCTGATAATTCCTATGACTTCATCTTCTTTTGAATCTGAAATTATGGCTTCTAATCTATATTTGTCATTAAATTGAGGCACAAAAATTTCACTTCCTTTTGATGCGTGAATTTCAGATCCTGGTTTCTTTCCTCTTCCTCTTACTTTGGATACTGTGAGACCACCAATACCAATTTTTTTTAATCCTTCACTAATTGCCATAACATCATTTTCTCCTAATATGACTTCTATTTTGAGCATTTAGTAGTTGTATTACAATTTACACAAATATAATTTCTGATTTTGATAATCAAATGATAATCAAATGATAATCAAATTTAGTCATTGTTATTAATTTAAAATTAAATTTTTTATCATGGTTCTGGATTCTGGAGATACAGCCTGGATGCTTGTCGCAGGTAGTCTTGTGCTATTAATGATCCCCGCATTAGGTCTCTTCGAATCCGGACTTTTAAGAAAAAAGAATGCAGCTTCAATTTTCATGCAGATCTTTTTTGGTTTAGCTCTTTTGAGTGTCATGTGGTTTGTATTCGGATTTAGCGTATCATTTGGTCCTTCTTCTATGGGACTAGTTGGAAACATGGATTGGGTATTTCTTAAAGGAGTTCCATCTGATGCACCATTGGAACAATATGCTCCGACAATTCCAGGTGTATTATTTGTCAAATTTCAATTAATGTTTGCAGCAATTACTCCACTATTNCTTACGGGAACCATTGCTGAAAGAATGAAATTTANTTCATTTATCATATTTATTTCAGCATGGTCTATGTTGATCTATTATCCTCTTGTTCATTGGGTATGGGGTGGAGGCTGGTTAGCACAATTAGGAGTTGTTGACTTTGCTGGTGGTATTGTAATTCACACTAGTGTTGGTATGGCAGCTCTAGCTGCTGCACTAGTACTTGGCAGAAGAAGAAATTATGGTCCTGCTATAATGATCCCTCACAGTATTCCGCTTGCTGTACTTGGTTCCTCATTATTGTGGTTAGGATGGTTTGGTTTCAATGCAGGAAGTGCATTATCTGCATCTGGTGGTGTTGCTGGAAACACTGTAATTGTTACTCACATGGCATCTTCAGTCTCTGCTTTAATTTGGGCTGGGCTTTCCTGGATTCGAACAGGAAAACCATCAGTTGTAGCTACAATCAATGGTGCTATTGCAGGTCTGGCTGGTATTACTCCTGCATCAGGATTTGTTAGTGTTGAGCATGCTTTTGTAATAGGTATTGCAATAGGTGTAATCTCATACTCTGGCGTGGTATTGTTCAAAGAAAAATTAAAGATAGATGATGCACTTGATGTAAGCTCTGTTCACGGAGTTGCAGGAATTGTTGGTGCTCTTGCCATAGGAATTTTTGCAAGTACTGCGATAAATCCTGGAGGAGTTGACGGATTACTCTTTGGAAATCCTGATCAACTCTGGATTCAAGCAGTAGGTGTTGCTGTTGCAGGTGCAATGGGTTTTGGTGGCACATGGATAATTTTACAAATAATTAAACATCTAATTGGAATTAGAGTTTCACCTGAAGTAGAAGATATTGGATTAGATATTAGTGAACATGCAGAATCTGCATATTCTGACGAAGAAGAATTCTTGCTGGGTATGGATGAATATACGGATGATTTACAGAAAAAAGATGAAATACTCTTCAAAAAGAAATCTCAAAGTGATAACAAATGACAGTCAATTATGATGAACTATCAAAACAAGTTCTTGATTTAGATGTCAAAATTCGATTTGCAGGTGTTGCAAATAGTAAGGGTGAGATGATTGCTGGTGGACACAAAGAAAACATCGAAAAAATCTTAGATGGCGATAATGTTAACATGTCAATTCATTATGCATTGCAAAAAAGAGAACTTTATACAAATTTAGCATATAAAATTGGTTCAGAACTATCATCAATAACAGAATATGAAAAAGTTACAATGATTAGTATTCCAATTACTTCCAATGATCTGTTTATGATTAGTACTGAACCTAGAGCAGATTATCTGAAGATTATAGATTTTGTCCGTTCTTCTATCGCTTCTCAAAAATAGTACCTAAATCAGGCACAAAATATTTGTTTTATTATAAACAATAATCTACTGTTTTTTTCTTTTAACTTCAAAAATACTATAACCGTATTTTTTCTTTATCTCAATGGAGTAAAATTGTGTAAATTCATATTCATCAAAATTTCTCAAAATTTCATATAGATTAATGCCAATCACCATGCTATTTTTTGGACAAAGTGAATTTATCTTAAAACATTTATTCACTGTAGGTCCAAAAATATCTGAAATTTTTGAAGTGGTACTCTCAGCTACTTTTACAGGACCATATGTTGCACTAATTTTATAATCTAACTCGCCTATATTTTCCGCATTGAGTTCTTTTTTTAATTCATCACGAGATTCAATCATATTTAAACAACATTCTAAGATATTTTTCATCACTTCACTGTTATTTGGATCAACATTTGGAAATCTAAACATTAAGGCATCTCCAATATTTTTTACTACTATCCCGTTATGTTTACGGACAATTTTTGCCATGAAATTAAGAAAAATTTCATACATTTTACTAACATCATCATCAGATAATCTAGATGATATTCTTGTAGAGTCTGTAACATCAATAACACCAACACAATCATTTTGTTCATGTTGCGAAAATTTCAACAAAATATCTTNTTGTTGTTTAATAACATCTTCTTTCTCTTTAATCTCAATTAATGATTCTTCTAGTTTTTGAGCCATTGAATCAAATGCAGAAGACAATTCACCAATTTCATCACCAGTAGTAATGTTAGTTCTTACTTCAAAATCCCCATTTGCAATTTTATTTGCTGCATCTTTTAATTTAAGAAGTGGTCTTGATAGAGATTTTGATATTGCAAATGCCACAATTCCCATTCCTATTGTTATTGCTATTCCTGTCTGAAATATTCTATATTGAAGAATATCTATTGGTTTTTCTACCTCTGTTTTGTCAATCTCTGCTAGTAATACTATACCTAAATCATTTGCACAATAAGATGATCCATAAATTAAAACACCTCTGTAATCCTCATAAAACCCTACAAATTCTTCTCCTTTATTGAAACATTTTTGGACAGCTAAAGTATCCGCTTTCTGTTTGAATATGGCATCCTCAATAAATCTAGATTCAGACAACATTACAGATTGATTATTTACAATGTAAACTTCTCCAGTTTCTCCTAACCCACTTCGATTTTTCAAAACATTATCAATTGATGTTGTTCGCATTTTTGAAATTATTACTCCGATTGGTTTATCTCCTCTTTTACTATCATCTGCAAAAACTGGAGATACAACAATCATCTTTTTTCCTTGCTCCGTTGGTTCAAACTCAATAAATGATTCTTTTAGTCCACGTTGAAATAACGGATCATCAAGAAAATCATTATTTACATTACTAAGAGAAAAGAAAACTTTTCCATTACTTCCAATTATTTTTATATCTTCAAACCCTATAGAAAACCCAATTAATTCTTGAAATGCTTGAATTTCAATCAAAAAGTCTCTACGATTACCCTCTTTAGATTTTTTTAATTCATTCTCGTCAATTTGATTCATTTCTGCAACTAGTAATTGAATCATAGGATCATTTGCAAGAATATTATTTTGTTCAATTCTTGATTCAAAAAGTAATCTCAGCGTATCTCCCCTTCCTGTTGATTCTCCTAACAGTTGGTCTCCAGCTCTTTCTATTAGAATTTGATCAGCATAATTAAAACTAAGAAACCCTGTTATTGAAAGAGCTACAACAGAGACAATCATTACTAAAAAAATGAGTTTTTTACCAAGATTAATTGAAATTGACATCTCTGTTCTACGTTTACTGTATACAAATATCAATTCTTCTTGAGTATGTTATGCCTATAGTCATTATATGAATTGATAATTACTTGCAATAATGAAAATGACCTCAAGTATTTAATTATCCAAATTTTATCTTTAGAATATGAAATTTCTTTTATTATCTACACTTTTTGTAATTTTAATCTCAACCTCATTCGTATATGCTGAGGAATACATTATTGATATTCCATTGGGAGCATATAATCCTGAACTAAACACACAAGCAGAAGTATGGTATGATCCTCCTCAATTGTTTGTAACTGTAGGAGATACTATAACTTGGCATAATAGTGACAAGGAAGGTCATACTGTTACAAGTGGAGAAGGTTCTGGAAGATTTGG
>Ga0051980_10000635_pt1 | contig 26356 bp, 27 predicted proteins | sample CryGey13umfilter_2_FD_55014 | JGI IMG/M metagenome (GOLD analysis project Ga0051980, IMG submission 55014) | Groundwater microbial communities from aquifer in Utah, USA - Crystal Geyser 4/9/14 3 um filter | ecosystem: Environmental > Aquatic > Deep subsurface > Groundwater | place: USA: Utah...
CCGTTTAGCTCCTGGTGCTTTTCCGACTCAAGGAGCGTAAGGGTAGTTAAAGCTAATGTTTTTGTCAATCAATTGACTTTTTTAGTCTTTCATTATGCCCTGCATGGCATCCGGCTTTTTAGACAAAGCTGCTTGACAGCTTGGCCGGATGCCGTAATATTTCTCCGGTGGGGGCTTTGACAACTTATTATTCGGGAGGGTTATGACATGCCTACATACGAATTTCAGTGTGAGAAATGTAACAAGCCTTTCAGCATGACGCTATCTCTGACTGAGTATGAAAAGAAGGGATTTAGGTGCCCTTCCTGTAAGAGTACCAAGGTAAAACAGCAGATCACCGCCTTTCAAACCAAGACTTCAAAAAAGAGTTGATCCTGTTAATGCCTATGGGTTTCAACCTTCGTTGTGCCCCATTCGGGCGTGGCCGTCACTCAGAGTTGAAAACCCTCCAGCCCTGTGGATAGGGTTATGGAGAAAAGCTGTGACGGTTTCGGAGGGGGAAGGCCCTGTTAGGTGGATCGTCTGCCATTTTGAGAGAGCAAAATGATACTGCCCTGGTTTTAAGCCCCCTCCGGGGGCAACTTAAATGCCGCCCTTTGCGGTGACTGATGGCTATGTGAGGTAAGAGATGAAATGTCCTTATTGTGAAAAAGAACTTCAAGGTACCGTGTGCCGGGAATGCGGGATTGTTTCTCCTGAAGGGGCCAACTTCTGCATGGAGTGCGGCGCAAGGTTGGCTGTGCCTGGCGTTGAGAAAGTGAGCGAGGAGGAAGTGTTCGATCTCGATGACCGGGTGCTCTGTCCCGACGGCAATTGCACAGGCATTATCATTGATGGCAAATGCACGGAGTGCGGAAAGGCGCTGTAATGACGACCTGGATTCCGGATCAACTCCGCAATGACGCGCAGCATTTTCATCCTTCGTTGTGCCCGTTTCAGGGCATGGGGGTTAGTAATGTATGAGCTTAAGATAGTGTCACAATTCGCGGCCGCACATCAGCTCCGTGAACACAAAGGCGGGTGCGAGAATTTACACGGGCATAACTGGAAGGTAGAGGTCATTGTGGCCGGGAGTGAACTCTCCAACGGCCTATTGATGGATTTTAAGGACATCAAGGCTGCGACAAAGAGGGTGCTGGGGGAACTTGACCACAAATTCCTAAATGATCTTGCCGCCTTCAAGGTTTGCAATACCTCTTCGGAGCTTATCGCCCGCCATATATTCGAGCGCCTGAGCGAAGAGATAAACAGCGAAAAGGTTAAAATTGCAAGGGTTACTGCATGGGAGTCTGATTCAGCCTGTGCAACTTTTTTTCTTCCGTGATGATCAATCGAGGACTCCTATGAAGACAGTAGCCTTTATACCTTCCCGCTTCGGGTCGAGCCGTTTTCCCGGGAAACCCCTGGCTGTTATCTCCGGAAAACCCATGATCAGGCATGTTTACGAAAGAGCAGAGAGCTGCCCTGAGATATCGGATGTTTTCGTCGCCACTGACGATGAGAGGATATTTCGCTGTGTGGAGAAATTCGGTGGAAAGGCGATTATGACAAGGGGGCACCATCCATCAGGGAGCGACAGGGTGTGGGAGGCCGCCTCGGCCGCGGGACTGGATGCGGATGATCTCGTGGTGAATATCCAGGGTGATCAGCCGGCCTTTGATCCCGGGTCTATGAGCCTTCTTATAGCTTCGCTGCTCAATGATCCCGGGCTTTACATGAGCACTCTGATCTTCCGCATAAAGGAGTCATCTAGTGTAACCGACTCCAATGATGTTAAAGTAGTAGTGGATTCAAACGGTTTTGCCCTCTACTTCAGCCGTTCTCCTGTGCCCTTTTACCGAGACCGTGATTCCGAGAAGTTATACTACAAGCACCTGGGTTTCTACGCATTTCGAATGAAATTTTTAAAGATATTTAACTCCCTGCCGCAGGGAAGGCTTGAACAGGCCGAAAAGCTCGAACAACTGAGAGCTGTTGAGCACGGCTATAAGATAAAAGTTGTAGAGTCTATGTGGGACTCTCCAGAGGTGGATACTCCATCGGACATCGCTAAGATAGAAAAGGCGCTCCGCCTGGTGCACGGCACGGGGAAACTCTGATTTGAACGGCGCTGTCTGGGTACTCAGGAATGCCTTGCCGGGAGCCGCCGTCTCTCAAAATGATCCGGGACTCAGCCCCCTTCTTAATATTCTTCTTGCCAATAGAGGATTGAACGATCCGGCAGAAAGGAGGGAATTTCTCCATCCGACGCTCTCATCTCTTGCCGATCCCATGGACATTGCGGATATGGGCAGGGCCGTCAATGCCGTAATAAGATCCCTGGAGGAGAAAAGAAAAATTGTCATTTACGGGGATTATGACGCAGACGGGATTACTGCCACAGCTCTTCTCCTGAGGTTTTTCAGAAATCTGGGAGCCAAGGCCTCTTATTATATTCCGCACAGAATAGCCGAAGGGTACGGACTCAACAGGACTGCCGTTGAAAAAATCGCAAAATCCGGAGCCGGCCTTCTTATCACGGTTGATTGCGGCAGCTCCAACGCCGATGAGATTCTTTATGCGCGTAGTCTGGGTCTTGAGGTCGTCGTAACGGATCATCACAAGTTGAGGCCTGATGCCTTTCCTGAGTGTCCTGTGGTTAACCCGAACTCATCCGGTAGATCTAAGAGACACAGGAATCTTGCCGGGGTAGGGGTGGCTTTTTTCCTGGCAGTGGCCGTGCGTGCAGCTCTCAGAGAAAGAGGTTGGTTCAGTAAAGTCAATTATCCTGATCTCAAGGAATATCTTGATCTTGTAACATTGGGCACCATCGCGGACAGGGCTCCTGTTCTTGGCCAGAACCGTATTCTTATAAGGAGCGGACTCGGGGTAATGCAGGAATCGCGATGGTCGGGGCTTGAGGCGCTCAAAGCGGTATCTTTGCAGAAAGCGGGAATGGTTACTGACGTTGATGTCGCATTCAGGCTTGCTCCCCGCATCAACGCCGCAGGCAGGATGGGGGATGCCCGGGCCGGGCTTGGGCTCCTGATGGAGGACGAACCCGAGAGGGCAAGACAAATGGCAATTATGCTGGACTCCGAAAACAACAAACGGCAGAGCCTTGAGCGTCAGACAATCAAAGAAGCGGAGGATATTCTTTCCGCTTCCTGTGATCTTGGAGCGAAAAGAGTCCTTATCGCCGCTTCTAAAGGATGGCACAGGGGCGTGCTTGGCCTTGTAGCCTCCAGGCTTNCCGAGAGGTACAGATGCCCGTCCCTGATTTTTTCACTGGAAAAGGGGCTTGCNGTTGGATCAGCAAGGAGCATTGACGGCTTTAACCTCTTCGGCGCCTTGGAAAAGATCGGCCACCTGATGGAGCGATTCGGTGGGCATGAGCAGGCTGCAGGAATCACCTTGAGAATGGAGAATCTTGAAAGATTTAAAGAGGAAATAGAGGCACTGGTCGAGGCAGCGTTAAGCGATGAAATGATCATGCCGAGGCTATTAATTGACGCTCAGTTGAGATTTGATCAGATAGTACCACGTCTCATGGGGGACATTGATATTCTTCGTCCCTTCGGCGAGGGAAATCCCGAACCCCTTTTTATGTCCCGCTGCGTTAAGATGCTTCGCTGCAAGGCGATAAGCGGGAAACACCTCAAGGTGGTATTGAGACAGGGGAGCAGTACCATCGAGGGTATAGGCTTCGGCATGTCCGATTACCTGCACATGGAAGGAAGGATTGCCGATATCGCATATATTCCGGAAGTCAACCGTTGGCAGGGAGCAAATGGAATCCGGCTAAAGCTTACCGACATAAGGGACGCAAAGGATCAGGGCTAGTCTTTGAATATCCTCGTTGCCAGCTCAATGTCTTCGGGGCAGAAAACAAATAGTGATTTATTGCCTTTCGGCAGGGCCGAGCCGTAAACATAGTTTATGTTAAGCCCCTCCTCCCCGAATTTTCCTGTAATCTCGGCGAGTGTTCCAGGCTTATTTTCAATCTCAAGGGCTATCACCGGCATAATGTCAAAGAGGTAGCCTTCCTTTGAAAGGATATCAATGGCCTTGTCCGTCCTTTCCACCAGGAGGCGGATCAGCGCGAATTCGGCCGAATCCTTCTGCATTGAGCCATAGCTTGCGGCAGACGCAATCCTCTTTAGGGATTTGCCTCTGGCCTTGAAGAGTTCCTGAACATAGTCCGAGGCGTCCTGGATGGTCAGTGCGTCAATGTTTATGCCTTCCTTTCCCAGCAGGCGTGCAAGCTTTCCGAGTTCTCCCGGAACATTGCGCAGGAAAAGCGATATTTCAGTCCTTACCATTTTCCCAAGCCCCCTATTTCTGCAGGTTAGATCCGCTGTAACCGTAATCCTTAAGATATTGTAGGAATTCGGAATCGGTGGAAAGTATCAGACTGGTGTTTTTGTCCATGGTTTCTTTGTATATTTCAAGGGTCTTAATGAATGAGTAAAATTGCGGATCTCTTCCTAGCGCCTCCGCGTAAATAGCAGCAGCTTCAGCGTCGGCCTTTCCTTTTATTTCCTGACTTATCTTGTAGGCCTCCGATGTTATTTTCTTGAGTTCCTTCTCGCGATTTCCGGCAATCTTACTGGCCTCGCCCTTTCCTTCGGAGCGGAATTTCTCTGCGATCTGTTTCCTCTCAGCGATCATGCGCGAATAGACCGACTGCTGGACTTCTTCAACATAATTGAGTCTCTTTATCTTTACATCAACAAGCTGTATGCCGAATTCGGCAAGTTTAGGTCTTGCCTGCTCCTGCACCTGCTTAATTATCTGCTTCCTGCCTGTGCTGATGTTGCGCGTAATCCTCTCTTCCTGGTTGTCCCCTATTCCCACCTCAAATGTGTCGAGCTTTCTATTTGTCACACGCACAGTCTCCAATAGAGGATATGAGGTTATATAATTTCTAACCGCAGCGTCCAGTATGTCATCGAGCCTGGCAAGGGCGCTTGTTACATTGTTCACGGTCTGGAAGAACTTCAGGGGATCAACGATCTTCCACCTTGCGAATGTATCCACCCAGATGTAGGTCTTGTCCAGGGTGGGAATCTGCCCGGGATCTCCGTCCCATTGAAGCAAGTTCTTGGGAAAATAGTTCGCCTGCTGAATGAGAGGCACTTTGAAATAAAGCCCGGGAGATGTCTTAGCCTCGCCTACGGCCCTCCCGAACTGGGTTATTATAGCCTGTTCCGTTTCGTCCACGACATAGGCACCCGAAAAGAAGCCTATTATAATAATTACAAGAAAGCCCGCGAGAATCTTTGATTTCATTGCTTGGCTCCTTCGCTTTTCCCAAGGTTCAAAAGAGGCAAGAGGCCTTTCATATCCGCGTCAAGTAGGTACTTTGTTCCGATCTTGGGATAAACCTCCTGGATGGCCTCCAGATAGAGCCTTCTCTTTGTAATATCCTTGGCCTTGGCATATTCCTGGTAGAGAGCCACGAATCTTGAGGCATCGCCTTTGCCCCTGTTGACCAGAGAAAGGGCATATCCTTCTGCTCCCCTTATGGTTTTTTCCGCTTCGCCCATTGCAGCAGGGATGACCTTATTATACTCTTCTCTGGCCTGATATATGAGCTTTTCCTTTTCCTGCCCTGCCTGATTTACCTCGTTGAATGAGGGCTGCACAGGTTCCGGCACATTTGTTCTCTTCATTTCGATTGTCACCACATGGATCCCTGTGTCAGCCTCATCAAGTTCTTTTTGAAGTATGCCTGCGGCTTCACCTGCTATCTCTTCCCTCTTGCTTATTACCTCGTTTATGCTTCTGTCTCCCACCACAANNCGCATGGCTGCTTCNGATAGATCTCTCAAGGTGCTTCTTATATTCTTGACCTTGAAAAGATATTTATAAGGGTCTTTTATCCGGTATTGAACGATCCATGGCACCACTGCTACATTGAGGTCTCCTGTCAGCATGAGGGATTCGCTTTCATAGGNCGGGCCTGAAGCATAACGTGTCCTGATGCCGGGATCAACAGTGCGGAAGCCGAATTCCTCCTTAAAGACATATCTGACCTTAACCTTGCTTACTGTTTCAATAAAGCTGGGGAACTTAAAACTGAGGCCGGGCTGGGTGATTCTGACAAATCTGCCGAATCTCTGTACTACACCCACCTCGTCAACATCTACTGTGTAAAAACTGCTTGAAACAAGAATAATAATCACCGCGGCAAGAATGATCAATTTGAATCCTCCCGGGAATCTCCCCTTCGCTCCCCTGAGCTTATTCAAAACATCATCCATCTTCGGAGGAGTCCCGAATCCCCCGCCGGAGGATGACTTCTTCTGTTCCATTAGCTTGTCCCAATCCCACGACATAATATTCGCTCCAAGGTTTATATTTCGGTTCCGTTACGAACACAGTTCATCATTTAATTTTTAAATATATAGAGCATATTCTAGTCAGTCAAGCAATATCGGCCTTTCCGTTTCCATAGTGAAGCGATGAAGGAATCTTTACAATCATGGACCTGGAAATCAAAGGAGTCATCTCTCAGTAATAGGATTCAAATTGACTATCCGGGCTCTCTGGACTAGCATGCATAGCAGTGGAGCATGATTTCCCTTATTTAGTGTCCATGCGTAAATGAGATATTTTCGTCGAGTTCAAGGCTGGAGATAATTTTTACTGCAGTAATACATTGAGATATTTCGAGGATTAAAATTTACCCAAACGCCTAAATCGGTGAAAGTAGCCATTTGTGGATGGGCACAATTTAGGATTATCTCTTCAGGGAGGTGCCAATGGAGGAGAAAAAAGTCAGAGACCTCATGATTCCAGAAAAGGAATTCCCTGCAATTTCATCGGATGCAAACTTTGCAGAAGCTTTGATGGCTCTTGAAAAAGCTCAGGAGGAATACGCCTCTGGAAAGACTAAACAGAGAATCCTGCTTGTAAAGGATGAAAAAGGGTTTGTTATCGGGAAGCTTTCCCCGATTGATCTTTCCAGGGGACTCGAACCGGGATACAAAGATCTGGACGAAAGACTCAAGAACTTCACCAGATTCGGGGTTGGTTATCTTGTCAAGCCACTTAAAGAGCAGTACTGGTTATGGTCAAAACCATTCTCGGAGCTGTGCAGGAAGGCTTTGAATGAAAAGGTGAAAGACTTTATGAGGCGGCCGGATGAAAATCATGTCATCGCATCCGGTGATTACCTCAGCGAGGCCTTGCATCTTTTTGTTACAGGAAGCCATGATTCCCTTTTTGTGACAGAAAACGGTTCTGTTGTAGGTCTGTTAAGGTTCTCCGACATCTACCGTATGATTTCAAATTCCGTCAAGCACTGCACTAAAGGCTGAAGGAAACCTGATACGTCCTGGCCGGGCATGAGTTCGGGCCTGTCATGCAACCGGGTATGGAGGTCGGTTCGCTCCGGGCGGCAAGATGTTTCCGTCATGAAGGTTAGGTGACGAACAAATGTTATTTTTTTATGCGTTTCGGAAAGATGGTGTCTTCCGGCAAGGCCATATGCGATGAGCGGCAAGGAACCGTTATCAAGCCTTAAGGATGTATTGAGCGGTATTTTCAGCGAAGGTATTCTTCCATTTACAAGGGATGACCTGAGGATATGGGAAGTATGGGCGGAGGTGGTCGGGCCGGCGGTAGCCGCTAATGCCAGACCCGCCCGGATAAAAAACGGGGTATTGCGGGTAGCGGTTTCAGATTCCATCTGGCTTCAGGAACTCAAATATCAGGAAGAAACTGTGCGAGAAGGATTGAACAGCGTTCTTGGGCGTCCTGCTGTTTCAAGGGTTGAATTCAAACTCAAGCTCAGATAGTGAATCTGCCCTGACCTATGATGGGGGCCAGCACTTTCAGAGAAGACCTCCCACCGGATACGGCCTCCACCATGGACAGTACGGCTGGGGAAGAGCCTGAGGGATGGATCATCTGAAGCCTTTTGGGTTCAAGATGGTAGCGTCTGCACCCGCTTATGAGATCGGCCAATCTGGCGGAAGGATATATCAAAACGGCCCTGCCGCATCTTTTGAGCATATAGGAGGATGCTTTCAGGATGTCTTCAAGGGAAACAGTCAATTCGTGCCGTGCTATTGCCCTGACAGGATCAGGACTGATGCGACCGCTCGACCTTGATCTGTAGGGAGGGTTGCAGACGACGATATCAGCGCATCCTTTCTTTACGGGTACATCTTTCATATCTCCAATGACAACATGCATCTTTTCCGATAATCCGTTCAAGACTGCGTTTCTGAAGGCCTGTGAGGCAAGCTCCGGTTGTATCTCTATGCCTACTGCCTGCCGGATATCGCCTTTCTTGAGAAGCAGAAGAGATATGACGCCACAGCCTGTGCCAAGGTCAACCACAACGTCTCCCGGTCTGGTAAGGGCAAAATCCGAAAGAAGAAGGGCATCAACAGAAAACCTGTAGCCCCTGCTGGACTGAATGACCATAAGGTTGCCGTCCAGCATGGTATCTATTCGTTCCGATTCAAGGGGTGTGGTTTCACGGCACATGAATTATTTCATTCGGGTCTATCTTGTTTAATACAAGACCTGTCAGGACTTTTGGATAAAAATATGTTGATTTCCTGGGCATGACAAGGTGATTGTCCGCCACTTCTTTTACCTGTTCTATCCTGGTCGGATTGAGCATGAATCCGATCCGATAGTCTCCTCGATAAACCGCTGCCAGGGAGTCGGAAAGGTCGCTTTCGTATTTGATNAGTCTATCGTTGTCAAGGTCTTCTTTGGTATAGCCCAAGGCCTTTTGAAGAATAAGCCTTGAGAGCACCAGCACATCCAGGCTCTTGAGTGCGGGGTGGATGTCTTCGCCCATAAGCGCTTCCATCCCGGCCTTGATCTTAAGCAAGTAAACCTGCAAGGAACCCGCAGTACAAAGACAGAGAGTGCTCNGCTTCTCCCGACCGGTCTCAAGGAGCCTCATTGAGAGGCCATGCGCCCTTTCATTCCAGTCGCTTCCGTTGAGCATGAATTCTTCAACATCAAATACGTTTTTTCCGTCCTGCAGAAATCGTTCGATATCAAAAGCCCTGCTTGTCTTCAGAAGGCGATGGGAGGAGAGAACCTTAAGCCCGGGGTCCTGCATTGCGCAGAGATACATCATGGTAAATTCGTAACTTTTGTTGGCGGGCCGCCTTCCGTATCTTGCCCTCATGCTGTTCCTGTAATTCCTCGATGTTTCATAGCGGTGATGCCCGTCCGCTATATAAAGTGCCCTTTGGGAAAAGAAATAGGCCAGTTCTTCGTGGAGGTCCATGTCAGCGATCTCCCACATTCGGTGAAAGCTTCCGTCCTCAAAACCGAATTCCATCTTAGGCGTCGCTTCGGTATATGGCCTGCACATGGAAAGAACGTCTTTGGAAGGGTCATCGTATATTGAAAATATCTGGCTGAAATGGGCGTTACAAGATCGCATTAGTCTAAGTCGGTCGTCCTTATGGGCTGAGAAGGTTCTTTCATGCGGGAGGATAGCTCCGGAGCCTTCTTCTTCGATACGAACCAGTGCCAGAATGCCCCATCTTGTAGAGGATGGCCCTTGNACGGAGTCTGCGAATGAATGAGATGTAATATAGATGCAGGGCCTTTCGCTCCTGACCAGAANGCCTTGTGTTTCCCAGCGCCTGAAATATTCGGCAGCCCTTGTATAAGGGTTGTCCCAGTCGGAATCTCCGGTTTTCTTTTCCCCGAGGATAAGTCTGATGACGTTATTGGGGTGATTGCCGTAGTATCTCTTGCGTCCTTCCTCAGATATTATGTCATAGGGAGGCGCCATAAGTCTCGACAGCTCATCAGCAGTCGCGAAATTATAGGTAATGCCCCTGAAAGGGGCGATTACTGCCATCTTTCAACCGGTCTCCTTCAAGAAAAATCAAGAAAATCATATCTAGTGTCCATCCGTAAATGAAATAGTTTCGTCGAGTCAAAGGCGGGCTATAATTCTAAGCACAGGAATACACTGAGGTATTTCGAGGATTAAAATTATAGCCCAACGCAGAAATCGGTGAAAATAGCCATTTACGAATGGACACTATCTAGGTAGATGAGGACTATAAGTCAAGCAAATATCTATGCTTTAAAGCAAAGAAATGGATTTTCTTGATAAAAACTTCCTGCCTGTTTTCCTTGCAGTATTCGGGGCAAGGTGTTATAGATTTACTCCGCTCTAAGCCATGCATCGGGTTTTGCGGTGCTGGATATGATTATATAACGCGCTAATACATTTCTGTCGAGGATTTTACTTTTCTTGTTTTCGAAAAGATAAACTTCAGTAATTATCCTTAGGGGCAATAAATGATTATAGAAGGATTAAAGTTGACGGTCATGGGTATGGGGGTGGTGTTCTCCTTTTTGATACTACTTTTTATCGTAATTCAGATAACGTATCAAATACTCAAAAAAACCATAATTAATGAAGAAAAATTCATTTCAAGTAAAAATATTGCTACTAAGCGAATTTTGCCGAGAATACCTGATTCCGGTCNGGCAAAGGGCGTGGATAGAATTCCGGTGGTGGTCGCAGCGGCCATAGCTGCTTACAGGGATAGAAATCGAGCTTTCAAGCGGTGAAGGCGGGGATATCCGCATCTCATTTTGAGCGACAACTTGAAAAGTTTAATCCAATTTAAGGAGTTGGACTAATGAAGAAAATTAAATTCATGGATACCACTTTCAGAGATGGCTTTCAATCTGTATTCGGAGCCAGGGTGTTGACGGACGACTTCATCCCTGCGGTTGAGGCTGCCGTTCATGCGGGCATTGATTACCTCGAGGCCGGAGGAGGAGCCAGGTTTCAGAGTCTTTTCATGTACTGCGGAGAGTCGGCTTTTGACATGATGGACAGATTCAGGAGCGCCGCTGGTCCTTCGGCGCATCTTCAAACTCTTGCAAGGGGAATAAACGTGGTGGCTCTTTCGGCACAGCCCAGAGACATGATAGACCTACATGCAAAGATGTTTCAGAAACACGGAATAACCCATATAAGGAATTTTGACGCCCTTAATGACGTTAGAAATCTGATATACTCAGGTAATTGCATAAAGAATGCAGGTCTGCATCACCAGATTTGCATCACTATGATGGAACTGCCCCCGGGATGCAGCGGCGCTCACGATCCTGAATTTTATCTTAAGACCTTAAAAGAGATTCTTGATTCCGGCGTACAGTTTGACTCGCTCTGTTTCAAGGATGCCTCAGGCACCTCCAATCCCAACAAGGTTTATGAAACCATCAAGGCGGCCCGCGAACTTATCGGTAACGATACTACCATCTGGATGCACTCACACGAAACGGCAGGCGTGGGAGTCACGCAATACAAGGCGGCTGTAGAGGCAGGCTGTGACGGTGTATGTCTCGCCCGNTCGCCTCTTTCGGGGGGCACNTGCCAGCCCGATCTAATTTCCTTTTGGCATGCTCTTAAGGGGACGCCTTATACTCTCGACATAGACATCAAGAAGATACTTGAGGCAAATCGCGTGCAGGAAGAATGCTTTAANGAATATTTTTTCCCTCCGGAGGCGCAAAAGATCTCCTCCGAGGTCATCCTTTCCCCTATGCCGGGGGGGGCCTTGACCGCAAACACAATGATGATGCGTGATACGGGAACACTTCATCTGTATCCCAAGGTCATTGAGGCCATGTCCGAATGTATCGCAAGAGGAGGGTTCGGGACTTCGGTCACGCCGGTGTCTCAGTTCTATTTCCAGCAGGCCTACGCTAACGTAACGCAGGGCCCCTGGAAAAAGATAACCGACGGCTATGGAAAGATGGTCCTCGGATATTTTGGAAAGACGCCTGTCAAGCCCGATCCGGAGATCGTTAAGATTGCCGAAAAACAGCTCGAGATGGCATTCTTCGAAGGGGATCCTCTTGATGTGCTTGAGCCGGGGATACCAAAGGCTAAAGAAATCCTCAAAAAGGAGGGCCTGCCCATAACCGATGAAAATATTTTTACAATCGGTGCCCTGGCTACCGCAGGTGGTAATAAAGGTCTTGATTTCCTCAAGGGCAATAAGCCGATCAATGTGAGAAAGATAAAGAAAGAGGCCGAGGAGAAGAAACCGGCCGTGGCAAAGCCAGCGCCCCCTGCACCGGTTCAGCCTGCAGGCCCTTCACAATACAGGGTTACGGTGGACGGTGTGAGCTACCAGGTAGTGGTTGAAGAGGATACCGGAGCCATCTCAAGCATTGCCCCCGCGGCAAGGGCTGCTGCCCCTGAAGTGCCTAAGCCGGTAGCCGGGGGGCCCGCTAAATCCGTTGTTGAGGTAAAGGCAAGTCTTCCAGGTAATATTTATGAGATTTATTGTGTTGAGGGAAAGCAAGTAGAGAGAGGGGATACCCTGGTTATACTTGAGGCGATGAAGATGGAGACCCCTGTTGTAGCTCCTGTTGACGGCACGATCGAAGCCCTGTTTGTGCAAAAGGGACAAACCGTTCAAAGCGGCCAGGTGATCGTTACTATTGCTTGAGATTGACCTCAGGGAAGGAATCCTGTCATGAAGAAAATATTTTTGATTTGCTGTCTTATTGTCGTGCTCATTTCCCCTTTAGTCCTGGGTGGTTCCGGATGGGGGGCGGAGCAGACAGTTAAGAATGCTGTTGAGGTGCCCTCGATGGGGCAGATGATAAAGGATTTCTCCTCATCTACAGGCATTGTTAACTTCTTGTTCCCACCGGACGGGCGATGGACAGGCGGAATAGGGCGCCTTTTCATGGTAGGGATAGGCATCCTACTCCTTTATCTGGCCATATCAAAGCATTTTGAACCCCTGCTTCTTCTGCCGATAGGCTTCGGTGCTATTCTTACGAATATACCGATAGCCGGAATGAATGATCCGGGAGGAATACTTTATTATATTTATCAGATAGGCATCAAATCAGGTGTCTTCCCTCTCTTAATCTTCATGGGTATCGGTTCATTGACCGACTTCGGGCCTATGCTGGCCAATCCAAAGACGGCCCTTCTAGGGGGGGCGGCCCAGTTCGGAATCTTTACCACACTTGTAGGGGCACTTGCGTTATCTAAATTTGTACCTGGCATAAACTTTGATATATACGACGCGGCCTCCATAGGCATAATCGGGGGTGCTGATGGCCCCACTGCGATTTTTCTCACCAGCCAGCTCTCCCCGCATCTTCTGGGGGCCATAGCGGTTGCTGCCTACTCTTACATGGCCCTGGTGCCTATAATCCAGCCTCCTATTATAAAACTATTAACTACCGGGGAGGAGCGAAAGATAAGAATGCAGCAGATGAGATACGTGGGAAAGATAGAAAAGATAGTCTTTCCGGTCGTTGTACTCGGCCTGTGCATGTTTCTCCTGCCTTCTGCAGCGCCTCTCATAGGGTTTTTCATGTTCGGTAACCTCATGAGAGAATGCGGTGTCGTGGAGAGGCTCTCCAAGACAGCGGAAGGGGCTATGCTTAATATAGTGACCATAATGCTGGGGCTGGGGGTGGGCGCCCAGCTTTCTGCCGACAAATTTCTTAAGCTCGAAACCATAGGCATTCTGGTTTTGGGAGTGATCGCCTTCTCCATAGGGACAGCCTCAGGCGTCATTATGGCGAAGATAATGAATGTGTTTTCAAAAACTAAGGTCAATCCGCTTATTGGATCAGCCGGTGTATCGGCTGTTCCAATGGCGGCTAGAGTAAGCCAGAAGCTGGGTACCGAGGCCGATCCTGAAAATGTTCTGCTTATGCATGCTATGGGGCCTAACGTGGCCGGAGTCATAGGTTCCGCGTTGGCGGCAGGCGTCTTGCTAACGTTGAAGCATGTGTCCGGTTAATGATTCGTTCTTGATGTTTTGGGATTTTTTTACCAGACATGGAGGTCATAGAAAATGCTTGTTAGAGTTCTGATGTTAAGAAAGATATCGCCGCAAATGAAGCGCCTTGACGCAAGTATCCTGCCCAGGTTAAGCGAGTTGCTCTTTGAGCTGAGAAGCATGGCTAGCGGACAGCCGGGCTATATTTCAGGTGAGACCCTTAGAAATGTAACAGACCCTGATGAATATCTGGTAATAAGCACATGGAAGTCCCTGGAAGCGTGGCAGAAGTGGTTTGCCGATAAGAAGAGGGCGGAACTGGAGGGAATGGTTGACGCAGTGCTCGGCTCCTCCACTGTCTATAAGGTATTCAGCTACGAGCTGTAACCGAACGGTAGCCCCTGTCAGCTAATTTTCAATTGTTTCTTAGCTGCTGCTCAGTCTTCTGATAGAAACTCATACCCGATGTTTTGGCCGCCCCTTGTGCTAAAAAAATACCCCTAGCCGCGATTGCGGGGAAGAGAGAAAGTCTGAAGAAGGTTTGAAGGGCGCTCCCGGCCTTTGAATCCCGATATAAATCTTTTTGGAGTGTGGCATGATAGAAGTTAAAGAACTCACCAAACGCTTTGGACAGAAGTTGGCGGTTGATGGAATATCCTTTAAGGTCGGAAAAGGAGAGGTGCTTGGATTCCTTGGCCCCAACGCCGCCGGGAAATCCACCACCATGAGGATGATAACAGGTTATCTCCCTCCAAGCTCCGGCACTGCATTGGTAGGGGGATACGATATAGTAAGGAATTCTCTTCAAGCTAGGCGCAGGATTGGATATCTGCCCGAAAACGCCCCTGCCTATCCCGACATGACGGTTATAGCTTTCCTTGATTTCATAGCCGAGGTAAGGGGTTTTACAGGGCGGGAAAGACGGGCCAGGGTTTCTGCTACAATTGACAAGTGTTTTCTTAATGATGTCCGCNATCAACAGGTATCTACCCTTTCAAAGGGTTATAACCAGCGGGTCTGCTTTGCCCAGGCCATATTGCATGATCCCGAGTATCTCATTATGGATGAACCCACTGACGGACTTGATCCGAACCAGAAACATGAAGTTCGCTCAATGATAAGGGATATGGCAAAGGATAAGACCATCATACTTTCCACGCACAATCTGGAGGAAGTGGATGTTGTATGCACCCGTGTAATAATAATCGCTTCGGGCAAGATCGTGGNGGACAAGACCCCGCTTGAACTCAAGGCTCTTTCGGAGTNTCATGGAACCGCGTGCTTTACTGTGTGCAATGCGGAGCCCGAAGGGGTGATTGCGGGGATGGAAGGGCTCCACGGTGTGAAGGATGTGCTGAAGGTCGGGGAGGGAGAGGGCCGTNTTACACTGCGGGCAATTCCGTCAGACCCATCGGCGCCTGTTGCTGAAGTAATTGTGCGCTATTGTCTGGATAGAGGAATTAGGCTGGAGAATATGCGAATCGAGGAAGGACGCCTGGATGAGGTCTTCAGGCAGATCACCAGACCGGATCAACGGGCTGTTTAGAGGTGAGAGGTTCCATGAAAAGGATGTGGGCTGTCATGAAAAGAGAGCTGGCCGGCTATTTCACTTCGCCGGTCGCCTATGTGTTTATAGTGATATTCCTTCTTCTCTGCGGTTTTTTCACGTTTTCGATAGGGAGATTCTATGAGACCGGTCAGGCNGATCTCAGGGCNTTCTTTGAATGGCATCCATGGCTTTTCCTGTTTCTCGTCCCCGCGGTGGGGATGAGACTCTGGGCGGATGAGAGAAGGGATGGGACCATAGAACTCATACTGACCCTGCCGGTCTCAGTTGCCGAACTTATTTTCGGGAAATTTCTGGCCGCCTGGCTTTTCCTTGGCTCGGCCCTGGTACTGACCTTCCCCATTGTCATAACAGTGGCATATCTGGGCGATCCTGATTTTGGCGCCGTTATCACAGGCTATATAGGCAGTTTTCTTATGGCAGGCGCCTATCTGAGTGTCGGTTGCATGACGTCTTCCCTTACGAGAAGCCAGGTAATAAGTTTTATTCTCACTGTTGTGATATGCCTTTTCTTTCTGCTTGCCGGATGGCCGCCTGTGACGGGTTTTTTTACAGGCTGGGCACCGGCCTGGCTCGTAAGCATCGTGGAGGGCTTCAGTTTCATGCATCATTTTGCTGACATGGAAAGGGGAGTCCTTGATTTGAGGGATCTGGTCTATTACCTCTCGGTGATGGGTTTCATGCTCATGGCAAACGGTGTGATTCTCCAGAGCCGAAGGGCTTCATAGAGGAGATATGATTGATTATGAATAAGGGAAGCGAAACCAAAAAGACGTTCATCTCAGGGGCGGGGCTGGCAGTCTCNATAGTAATTCTGGTTCTCCTGAATGTCATAATCTCCTATGCCAACCTGAGATGGGATGCTACGGAGGAGAAGATATACTCTCTGTCGGATGGAACGAAGAGGGTTCTTTCCTCCATGACCGAACCTGTGACTGTGATGTTTTTCTTCACTCGGTCCGGACCTGATATCCCTGCTCAACTAAAGATATACGGCAAAAGGGTGGGGGAGTTTCTGGGTGAGTACGCGCGATTGAGCAAGGGCAAGATAAAACTTGAGATGCGCGATCCAAGTCCTGATTCCGATGAAGAGGAGTGGGCGCAGAAATTTGGATTGCGGCCCGTAGCCGCCGCCTCCGGAGACAGGATATACTTCGGCCTTGTCTTTCTAGCCGCTGATAGGGAGGAGAAGATCGAGTTCCTGGATGTATCCCGTGAAGAACTGCTTGAATATGATGTCACAAGGATAATCTATAATCTTCAGAAGCGCGCCAAAAAGAAGATAGGCGTCATAACCGGCCTTCCCCTATTCGGCGATCCGTCGCAGGCGGCTATGGGACGAGGAGCGGGACAGCAGTGGCTGGTGGTGACAGAGCTTGGAAAAAGCTATGAACTGAGCCAGATTCCGCCNGATTCCGCCGTTATTNAACCTGGATACGATCTGCTTGTGGTAGTAAATCCAAAGGATTTGAAGCCCTCGCTCGAATATGCCATAGATCAGTTCGCCCTTTCCGGAGGCAATATTCTCCTTTTTATTGATCCCTTGTGCGTCTCGGACCCGAATCCCCAGCAGAGATTCCAGGCGGCCTCCAGCCCTTCTTTCACCAGGCTTCTTGGCGCCTGGGGCCTTGATATGGATCAGGGAAAGGTTATTGCCGACCTTGAAAACCCTACAAGGGTCCGCACTGGGAACAACACGATTGAGGCCAGCCCGGTATGGATTTCCCTTAAAGGTGGGTTTTTCAACCGGCAGGAGGTTGTCACTGCGAGGCTTGAGAGCATGCTTTTTCCCGTAGCCGGAGCAATCAAGAAAAAAGATGGGGTGCAGATTGATTTTGAACCCCTTGCCCGCTCAGGCTCCAATGCCTCTCTCATAGAGACCTTCAAGGCATCCATGGGTTCCTCCGCCATAAGGAGGGACTTTGAGTCTGCCGGAAAACCATTTACCTTGGCAGCCCGCGTTACAGGAACTTTTGAAACCGCCTTCCCCGATGGCCCTCCTGAAGTCAAGGAAGGAGATAAATCCGTAAAGAAAGCAAATGCCGAAAGCCATATTTCCAAAGGAAAGAAAAACTCCACCATCATTGTTGTTTCGGATGCGGACATGCTTGCTGATGACTTCTATGTTCAGAAGAGCCGGGTGCTGGGTTTTACCATGTCAAACGTATTCAACGATAATCTGAACTTCGTGGCCAATGCCGTGGAGTATCTTACAGGCAGCGATGATCTCATAAGTTTNAGATCCAGGGGCACCTTTGAGCGACCCTTTACGGCCGTTCTGGAGCTTGAGAGAAAGGCTCAGGAAAAATGGCTTTCAAAGGAAAAAGAACTCACCGCCAGGGCGGAGAGCGCCAACCGGAGGCTGCGGGAGCTGGAGCAGCAAAAAGATTCGACCCAGCGCATGATCCTGAGTCCCGAGCAGGAGGATGAGATAGCGGGATTCAGGGAGGAGAGAGCAAGGATAAACCGTGAACTCAAAGAGGTAAGAAAAAATCTGAGGGCCGATATTGACGCATTGGGGACAAGGCTGAAGGCAATCAATATATTCCTTATGCCGGTCATCGTCTCCATCGGAGGCCTGTTTTTTGGAATTTACAGACAGAGGAAGATGAGAAGGAAATGAGGTCGCGCACTTTTTTTATACTGGTCGGGATTCTGGTCCTGATGGCTGTGGCCGGCTGGGGCCTTTTGAACAGAGGCGAAAGAGAAAGACCCTCTACGCAGATGGGCGGATACCTGATGAAGAATCTACAGGTTAACGAGATAGCTTCGATAGTGGTATACGGTCCAAAAGGAAAGCTGACTTTAAAAAAGGCTGAGGGAGCCTGGGTGGTCGCTGAACGCTGGGGTTATCCGGCAGATTTCTCAAGGATAGCCGACTTGCTCAGAAAACTTAAGGAGGTTAAGGTGGGGAGGAAGTTCCAGTCCTCGGAGGATGTGATCGCAAGGCTTTCTCTTGCTGATCCACAGGACCAGAAGGCATCCGAAAAGGAGAGAGGCATCCGGCTGGAACTGTTTGATTCCAAAGGAGAAAAGAGGGCTGATCTCATCCTGGGAAAGGAAAGGGATGCCGATCCTGCAACGGGACAGACCGGAGGCCGTTACGTCCTCCGGAAGGGTGTTTCTTCAGATGTTTATCTGGTTGACTGGAGCATATCTGGCCCGTCGGAAGAGCCCTCTTCCTGGCTCAATAGAGAACTTCTATCAGTGGCTGCGGATGATATCGAGTCAATAGTATGCCTTGCCGAGGAAGGGAAAACGGTGCGNTATGCCTTTGCAAGGCCTGAGAAGGGAAAAGCCTTTGAACTCAAAAGCCCCAAGTCGTCCGGCAAGATAAACACATCTGAACTGGATAGGCTCTCAGNNACACTTTCAAACTTCAGGTTGTCCGACGTTGCCTCAAGATATGAGGCGGGAAGGCCCCTGGAGGGATTCGATGAATCCGTAAGGATTGAATATCATCTCTATGATGGTAACATATATCGCATATATCCCGGTGGGCAATGCAAGGACGCGATGTGCAGGTTCAGGCTGGAGGTTGGCTTTAGAGGCATGGAAGCTCTTTCAGAAAAAGAAGATGAAAAGGCAAAGAGCCCTGAGGAAAGAGCAAAGGATGCCGGGAAGTTAAATGAGCGACTGAGTGCCTGGGTCTATGTGGTTCCTGGCTGGCAGCACGCGGTTTTCTCCACTGAGCTTTCGGCCTTTCTGGAGAAGGAAGAAGGTGCCCCGGGCAAGGCCTCAAAAAAGCCTTAGAAGCGCTTCAGCTCGAACAGTTTCTTATTTTGCGTGGCCACTATGTGATAGAACTTGTCCTGCGGAATGTAGGTATAGGGTACGTCCTCGGTCCTTCTATACAGAAAATGGGCAAGAATCATCCTGTTTACGGCCCTGTGGCCTATGATCATGATGTTCTGTGAGACCCCGCTCAGGTAGATGGCCTTCTTTATCCCCCTGTCTATCCTGTCCTTCATGGTCGCGTAACCTTCTCCTCCGGGATAGACATAATGAAATTTATCCTTCTGCCTTTCACTGTGAACATGTGGCATCGTGAGACGAATCTCTCCATAGGTCATGCACTCGCAGATCCCGCTGTTTATTTCATCAAATTCTCCCAGTGAGATAATGGCGCAGTTGTCCTGCAGATCTTTTATGGGCTCTGCCGTTTGAATCGTCCTGAGTTTCTTGCTTGTAAATATGACGGGAATGGTTTTTCCGGCAAAATACCCGGCGAGGGATCGGGCCTGTTCCAGACCTTTAGAAGTAAGGGGAGAGTCCCCTCCTATCCGGTTCTCCAGGTTGAAGTAGGTCTCACCATGCCTTACCAGGAAGAGATTCTTCACCACATCCGTCACAAGAAAGTCCCTCAGGCGATCATAAAACGGAATATCCTCGTCTATATGTTCACCTATTATCCTTCTGTTGAGGGAATCAAGCTTTATGAAGTTTTTTTCCGTTTCCAGCGGACGATAGATGGCCTTATAGAAATCTATCCTCTTGTTGAAACTCCTCACGGCCTCATCCCTGTCGAGATGGCTGAACTCAGGCATGCATATCTTTCTTGCTATGTTGGCCTCAAGAATCTCATGGTCTTCATTGATACATTCCAAGAACATAATGGGATGATCCGAGAGTAAGGCCTTAATTTTTTCCCTTCTCTTAGGGGTTACGTTAGTGGCATCAAGTATGGCCACTCGCCCCTTTCCTGTCAGGAAAGCCTTGGCGCGTTCGATGTTGATCAGGGCAATCTTTTCCCTTAAGGCAACCCCCTCCCTGTTTTCAGGAGCATAGAATGAGGCCTCCGAGGTTTCTATCCCGGTCAGTTTTCTTCTCAGTTTACCGTTGTTGAAGACCCTTGCGGGAATTGAATCGCGCGTGAGACTATCCCTCATGCGGCTGGCGATAGTGGATTTNCCCCTGGCCGGCAGTCCAACCATTACTATGTAGAGTTTTTTCGTATGCATTGCGGGATAATACATATTCGGGCAAAAATCGCAAGGAAAATGCCGATCTACTGATGTTTTGAAAGATGTATTTTATTAGGCCCTCCTGAAAGAGATTGCAGGGAGGCCCTCTAGCGTCTCTCGATAATTCAGGTTAAGCCAAAATTTCTTGAAATTGCCGCAGAATGGTTTATAGTTCTGAGGGTACTGAATTTAACCTTGCTGCCATCAGTTTTCTTTAGGGAGGTCTATATCATGGCATTACAGACAGTTGCAAAACCAAGATCAGAGGTGTTGGTCAATGATTTTGTTCGAAGTGTCTATAACTGGATGGGGATAGGACTTGCCCTCACCGGATTCATAGCTTTCTATATCTCGCAGAGTGAGGCCGCTATTCGAATCGTGTTCGGCAATCCCATACTTTTTTTCATACTTATTCTTGGTCAACTGGGCCTCGTTTTTACGCTCAGCAGCAGAGTAAACCGAATGAGTTCCGGAGTAGCAACCGCCCTGTTTGTGATATATGCAGGGCTAAACGGAGTGACTCTGTCATTTATATTCCTGGCATACACAGGCACTTCTATAGCCGGTACGTTTTTTATCTGTGCGGCAACATTTGTTGCCTGCAGTATCTACGGCTGGACCACGAAGAAGGATCTTACCTCTTTCGGCGGGTTTCTCATGATGGGGCTTATAGGAATAATTATAGCCTCTGTTGTAAATATCTTCATTCAAAGCAGTGCCATGGGAGTTATAATCAGCTACATCGGGGTGTTTGTTTTCGTGGGCCTTACCGCATTCGATACCCAGAAACTGAAGAACATGGCCCTTACGCAACCGGCCGGACTGGATGCCGCCGTTGTGAGGAAGGGAGCTATCCTGGGCGCTCTTTCGCTTTATCTAGATTTCATAAATCTCTTTCTCATGCTCCTTAGAATCTTCGGGCAGAGCAGAGAATAACCCCTGAAGGGGCCGGAAGTCAGGCTGTCCCCTGACAGGTTTTAGATGCCTGGAAGGGGAGTTTTTATTAGAGGAGCTGTCTGTCTTGGCTCAACCTTCCTACCTGGACCTTCACAGAAATGGAATCCTGAGGCAGAGGCTGGATAAGGCTCTTGCCCTTATGGAGTCCTGCCGCCTTTGTCCCCGCAGGTGCGGGGTGAACAGGCTCGTAGATGAAAAAGGCCTCTGCCGGACCGGAAGAAAGGCAAGGATTGCAAGCTATAACGCCCACTTCGGCGAGGAGACGCCCCTTGTTGGAAGATACGGCTCAGGGACCATATTTATCAGTTCCTGCAATCTACTGTGCGGCTTTTGTCAGAACTTCGAGATAAGCCATTTTAACGAAGGAGTGGAGATCGAGCCCTCACAGATGGCAGCCATTATGCTGGAACTTCAGGACAGGGGCTGCCACAACATAAACTTCGTAACTCCCACCCATGTGGTGCCCCAGATTATCGAGGCCCTGCTTGAGGCCGTGCCCCTCGGGCTTAACGTGCCTCTGGTCTATAACTGCGGAGGCTATGAAAGCCTTGAGACCCTCAAAATCCTTGATGGTATCTTTGATATCTATATGCCTGATTTCAAGTTCTGGGAGGATCGCTGGGCGGAGAAGTACTGCAAGACGGGCGATTACAGGGAAACGGCCGCTCTGGCCATAAAGGAGATGCACAGACAGGTAGGAGAGCTTGTCTTGGATGCTGAGGGGATTGCCGTTAAAGGCCTTATCGTAAGGCACCTGGTTATGCCCGGAGCGATGGCCGGAACGGCTGAGATAATGGCTTTCATCGCCTCTGAGATATCTCCGGAATCCTACGTTAATATCATGGACCAGTATCGCCCCTGCGGCGAGGCCTTAGGGGATGATATGATAGGTCGAAGGCTTACCGCTTCCGAATACATGGAGGCGGTTGATGCCGCGAAAAAGGCGGGGCTTAAGAGATTGGATAAACGTGACAGACCCAGGATCATCTTCAGTCTCTGATCATGGATGAGAGGATATTCATAATAGGGGATGTGCATGGATGCCTTGATATGCTCAAGAGGCTCATGGACAAGATCGGTTGGGACCCCTCATCAGACAGGCTTATCTATGTGGGAGACTACATTGACCGGGGCGAGGACCCCTTCGGAGCGGTTGAATTTATCCTGGGCCAGAGGCAAATCTCTTCGCTTGTTGAATGCCTGATTGGAAATCATGAGGCCATGCTCCTTGATTACCTTAGCGGAAGGGATCGTGAACTGTTTTTCTATAACGGAGGTGGAAGTACCGTAAGGAGCTACCGCGTGAACCGAAAAGATGAAAATGATCCGTTCTTTCCCCCGGCCCATATTGCCTTTTTCAATTCCCTAAAACCTTATTTGGACATCGGCACCCACATAATTGTTCACGCCGGGCTGAGACCGGCAGTTGCGCTTGAGAGCCAGAGCCTTGAAGATATGGTATGGATAAGAGAGGCCTTCATACACAGCGACTTTGATTTTGGGAAAAAGGTCATCTTCGGCCATACCGCGTTCAGAGAGCCGCTGGTTACATCCAACAAGGTCGGTATAGACACCGGAGCTGTTTACGGAAACAAACTCACCTGCCTTGAGCTTCCAGGGGAGATATTCCACTCCGTGAGTGCAAGATGATGCGCTTAGGCATTACGGCGACAGTGCCGGTTGAGATAATCCTTGCCGCCGGTCTTGAACCGCTTGATCTAAATAACCTCTTCATTACGTCTCCCAATCCGTCGGGGCTGGTTGAACTGGCGGAAGACCATGGATTCTCACACGGTATCTGCTCCTGGATCAAGGGGATTTACGGGGCGGTTATTGGCTTCGGAATCAAGAACGTCCTTGCGGTGACGGGCGGCGATTGCAGTAACACCATAGCGCTGGCGGAAGTACTTTCATCCAGGGGGGTGGAAGTATCCAATTTTGCCTACCCTCTAAGCAGGAAAAGGATGGCTCTTGATCTCGAGATGGACAGGTTTGAGAAGAGGCTTTCCGTTACGAGGGAGGATGCGGAAAAGGCGAGAGAGGCATTGAGGCCTGTCAGAAGAAAGCTATCCATTATTGATGAACTTACCTACAGGGAAGATTTGGTCACGGGACTCGAAAATCATCTCTTTCTTGTGAGAAGTTCTGATTTCGGCGGAAACCCTCATCTGTTTGAAAAGGAGCTGGATGATTTTATCGTCGGCGCTCGAATGAGGACTCCTGTAAAAGACTCGGTACGCCTGGGTTATCTAGGGGTGCCTCCAATTTTCTCGGGCTTCTATGAGCATATAGAATCATTGGGCGCAAGGGTTGTTTATAACGAAGTACAGAGACAATTCAGCATGCCTTTTGCCGAAGGCGATATAGTTGACCAGTACATTTCCTATACCTATCCCTATTCGGCTGAAGGAAGGATCGCGGATATCAATCAGGCCATACAAGCAAGGTCCCTGGATGGCTTGATTCATTATACCCAGACCTTCTGTTATCGCCAGATCTACGATATCATCCTGCGCAATAGGCTCCCTGTTCCGGTACTAACACTGGAAGGGGAAAAACCCGGTCCGATTGATGGGCGCACCGCGCTCAGAATTGAGACGTTTATCGAGATGCTCCGCGCTAAAAAGTTGGAAAGGCTTTAGCATTGCTTAACGTTATCAATACGATCGTGCCTATATTCGCCATAATTGTCCTCGGGATATTCCTCAAGAAAAAACAGTTCCTTCCTGCCCATATTCTCGGGCCCTTAAACCGCCTTGTTTACTACCTTGCTATTCCTGCTATGATCTTCAGGGAGATTGCCGCTTCATCGTTTTTAACGCACTTCAGCCCGGTTCTGGTAGCAGGCACCCTTCTTCCCCTTTTGGCAGTGACGGGTATTGGACTAGGACTTGTCTTCGCACTCAGGATACCTCAAGAACTAAGGGGGACATTTCTTCAGAGTTCTTTCCACGGAAACCTAGGCTATATAGGATTTGCGGTGTGTTATTATTTTCTCGGCAAGGAAGGTCTTACAAGGGCCAGCATCATTGGGGGATTTCTTATGCTCCTGCAAAATATCTTATCCGTGGCAAGCCTTCAGGGATTTTCACCTTCATCAAAAAAGGATGCAGGCTTTTTTTTCTTTGCCGCCAAGGTGGTGGCAAATCCTGTGATCGTTGCCGTCCTGGCCGGAATAATCTTTTCCCTTTCAGGCCTGACAATGCCGAGCGCTTTTGAAAGAAGCCTTGCCATAATCAGCGGCATGGCCCTGCCCCTTGCGCTTCTCGTGATAGGGGCATCCCTCACCTTTGATCTAATAAGGAAGTATCTTTCCCTCTCGCTTCTTTCAGGCTTGGTGAAGCTTATCATCTGCCCTGTCCTTGGACTGATCCTGTACCGCATAATGGATTTATCTACTTTCCAATTCCTTCCGGGCCTGATACTTCTTGCCTCCCCGACCGCTACCATAACCTATGTGATGGGAAGCGAGATGCATGGCTCTACGGAACTTGCCTCAGCAGCCATCTCGGTCAACACGCTCCTTTCCTGTGTCACCTTCATAATGTGGCTTACGCTCTTTAGTTGAGGGCATCTTTTACTGCTATATGTGAAAGGCAGGTCATCTCTCGTTTATTGGCATGAGATTAACTGTGCCGGTTCCGCCGCATTAACAGCGTCAAACGCTCATGACAGAAATATTTTGTCGCCTTCGCCAATGAAAATCCTCCTCCGGCTTTACACTTTACGAGGTCGAGGATTTCCCTCAGAAATGAACCTGCTTCACCTAGAGCCCAGACCGAGTTCAGAAACTGGTCCTGGTTTGGAATTCAGGTCTTATGCGCCTGTCTTATCTTAATGGGGATGTAAAAACCCTGTGGGCATGTCATTTTTGCATCAGCTCAATCATTGGGGGATGGCTTTGCGCAGATCAGGACATGCAGACCAGGAATCAGGTTCTGTAGGTGCGCCTTCAGGCGCGAGGCGTATGTTTCCCCGCCGGCTGAAGCCGCACCTACCCCGAATCTTTAAGCTCATGCTCCTTTTTCATCTAACTCCGAATCTAATACATTATAACAAGCATTATCCAAGGAAAAATAGTTGACCGGCTATCCATTATATTGGGGTTATTTTTGACGAGCATGGGAAAGTCATGTATAGTGCGAAACTGAAAAAGAGGATTTTATAAAAGGTTGTCAGTAACACGAAGCACAATGGCATTTACTTTACTTAATCCTAACAGGTGTGGGGCATCGGGGCGTTTTCACAGTTCTGGAAATATAACATCAAAAAGAAGGAGGGTAGATTATGTTGAAAGAATTTAGAGAGTTCGCGATGCGGGGAAACGTTGTGGACATGGCCGTGGGCATAATTATCGGTGCGGCTTTCGGAACGATCGTAAAGTCCCTGGTGGATGACGTGATCATGCCGCCTATAGGTCTTCTTCTGGGAAATGTTGATTTTTCAAATCTTTTCATCACGTTGAAAGAAGGTGCAATGGCTGGTCCCTATGCCACTCTTGAATTGGCCAAGAAGGCAGGCGCGGTAGCGCTAAGCTACGGTGCGTTTTTAAATACCGTGGTGAGCTTCTTAATTGTGGCCTTCTCAGTTTTTCTATTGATCAAGGGCATGAACAGCCTGAAGAGAAAACAGGAGGCCCCCGCGGCAGCGCCGAGCACAAAAGAGTGCCCTCACTGCCTGTCCACGATACCCATAAAGGCGACCAAGTGCGCCCATTGCACAGCTGACTTGTAAGAAGAGCGGCGAAATTCCGATTTAAAAATTATGGGCGCTCCGTGTTCGGGGGAGCGCCATGTTTGATCCCGCTTAATGCCTTCGATCATCTCATTAAAGCAGTGCCCCGCTAATAATTGGATATAACCTTGCGCGACACTGAAGAGCGCGAGTGGTGTGTTTTTTTACGATTAAAAGTCACCATCTGTTTTCTCCGATGAATTTTCATAGCTGGAGGGGCGTTGCCCGATTAACCATAGGCAGTCAGGCTGTCATCGTGAGAGGCCGAAGTTCTCTGGTCGGACTTAAGACTGGATTGTAAAACTACTCTTAAGAGGTATCTGTAAATAGGGCGGATCTTGAGATTAGAGATTTACCTCATCATAGGGTATATAAGGAATAAG
>Ga0051980_10000655_pt1 | contig 26039 bp, 28 predicted proteins | sample CryGey13umfilter_2_FD_55014 | JGI IMG/M metagenome (GOLD analysis project Ga0051980, IMG submission 55014) | Groundwater microbial communities from aquifer in Utah, USA - Crystal Geyser 4/9/14 3 um filter | ecosystem: Environmental > Aquatic > Deep subsurface > Groundwater | place: USA: Utah...
CCTATTCTCTTCATTTCATCAATAGATCTTGGGGCTTCTACAAAAATTGCATCTGCTCCTGTCTTTTTATTTTGTTTTCCGCGTTGAATTGCCTCATCTAATCCTTCAGTTGCTCTTGCATCTGTTCGTGCAACAATAATGAAATCTTTACTTTCTCTTGCGTCAATTGCAGCAGATAATTTTTCAGTGTATTCTTGTTGTGATATTACTTCTTTTCCTTGCATGTGCCCACATCGTTTTGGCCATCGTTGGTCTTCTAAGAATATTCCAGATGCTCCTGCAGATTCTAATTCTTTTACTAATTTCCATACGCTTAATGCATTTCCATATCCTGTATCTGAATCAACAATCACAGGAACTGATACTGCTCTGCAAATTCTTCTGGCATTATCAACAGTTTCTGTAGCTCCGATAAATCCATAGTCTGGCATTCCAAATAATGTTGCAGATGTCCCATATCCTGTTTGAAACATTGCGTCAAATCCTACTTTTTGAGCAATCTTTGCACCTAATGCATCATAAACACCTGGAATAACAAGTGGTTTTTTTGATTTTAACATGCTTTTCAAATTTTTCATAATTGTGTTCTTTAACTGAATTATTTATGATTTTAAAATAGACTCATTGTGAAATATCACACGTTTTTTGTTTCTAGAATAAAAGCCTTGAACCACAAATTATAGATTTTTGTTATATAATACGTCATCTCATTGGTATTTCTAAAAACTGATTAATTTTTATCTTTTAATATGATTATTCTATTTTGATCTCTTTTCCTTTTGGCGTTGATTTTTTTTCATTAATTTTTTTTAATTCTTCTTCAAGGAATTTCTTGTATTTTTGAGTTTCATCATTAGTCATGTTTACAAAATTTGAACTAAGTATAGATCCCATCGTTGAAATTTTTTCTAGAAGATCTATTGCTACAAATCTTCCAACATTGCCTAATCTGAACAAGACTTCTAATTGTTTTTTAACAATATCATTTACCTTGTCTACGTCTTCTGCTGTGTCTTTTCCTTTCTGTGTTAGTTGATATTTTCCATCCTTTGTTTCATCAATTAATCCCTCATCAAGTAATCTTCCTAATAATGGGTAAATCAATCCTGGAGATGGTTTCCAAATACCGTTACTTTGCTCTACTGCATAATCTATGATCTCTTTTCCTGTATGTGGTGTTTTTTTCAATAATTCTAAAATAAAATATCTCGAAAAGCCTCTTGGGACTGAACTTCCAACCCTCTGAAACCATTCAGAAATCATCACTAGTGATATCACTAGTGATATATTTTAATATTTTGGATCATGCCTAACAATTACTACATATTTATCCCGCCCAAAGCAAGTTTGACTGAAAAATGGTTGATTCTATAGAATTTGATTTGATTATTTGTGGCTCTGGTCTTGCAGGTTTACGTGCTGCAATAGCTGCTGCAAAAAAAGGACCATATCTCAAAATTGGAGTCGTCTCAAAATTACAAGTAATGCGTTCTCATTCTGTTTCAGCAGAAGGTGGAACTGCAGCAGTACTTTTTGAAGATGAGGGCGATACAATTGAATCTCATGTTTATGATACTGTCAAAGGAAGTGATTTTCTTGCAGATCAAGATGTTGCTGAAAGACTATGTGTTGAAATGCCACAGGAAATTCATCAATTAGATCATTGGGGAATGCCATGGTCTAGAAGAAAAGATGGTAGAATTGATCAACGTAATTTTGGCGGTTATAGTTTTCCACGTGCAACATATGCATCTGATAAAGTTGGTTTCTTTGAAATGCAAACTTTGTATGACACTTGTCAGAAATTTGAAAATATTGAATATCTTAACGAGTGGTTTGTAACATCTATTGTTCATGACGGAAAAAAATTCATGGGAATTACTGCAATTGAATTAGGCTCTGGCACATTTTACACAATTAAAGGAAAAGCACTCATTATTGCAACAGGCGGTGCAGGACGATTGTACAGCTTTTCAACTTATGCGCTTTCCTCAACTCCTGACGGCTTAGATATGGGATTGCGTGCTGGCATGGCTCTCAAAGATATGGAGTTTGTACAATTCCATCCAACAGGAATTTTACCTTCTGGAATTTTGATTACGGAAGGCGCACGAGGAGAAGGTGGTTATCTTCTTAACAATAAAGGTGAACGATTCATGAAAACATATGCTGCCGGTAAGATGGAATTAGCTCCACGTGATATTGTATCAAGATCAATTATGACTGAAATTCAAGAAGGTCATGGATTCAAACATGAAACTGGAGTTGATTGTATGAAGCTTGATTTGAGACATCTTGGAGATGAAAAAATCAAAGAGAAACTAGGCGGTATTAGAGAAATATCTATAAAATTTTCTGGTATTGATCCTGCTACAGATTTACTTGACATTAGACCTGTTTGTCATTATATGATGGGTGGACTTCATACTGATATTGATGGTGCCACAGAAATTCAAGGAGTTTGGGCAGCCGGTGAAGCTGCATGTAACAGTGTCCATGGCTCAAATCGTTTGGGTGCAAATTCGACTTCTGAGTGTATAGTTTGGGGTAAAATTACTGGAGAATTAGCAGTTGAGTATATTCAAAAGGAACACTCTTCAAATCCATGGCCTCATCATTTGGTAGCCGCTGAAGAAAAACGAATCTATGATGGAATCTTTAGAGGCAATGGTGATGCCAATCCATATGAAATTAGACAAGAACTCACTGATACTATGAATGATAAAGCATATGTCTACAGAAATGAAACCAATCTTGTTGAAGGCCTTAAAAAAATCCGTCAATTAAAAACACAAACTTGGAAACATGTTGATGACAAAGCAAAAGAGTACAATACTAATTTCGCAAATGTGATGGAACTTGATTCTATGTTTAGAGTGGCAGAGATTGTGTTGTTAGGTGCAATAAACAGAAAGGAGTCTCGTGGTGCACATGCAAGAACTGATTACACTAAACGTGATGACGCTAACTTTTTACATCACACACTTGCTTACTATGATCCAAATGAACCAATTATGAAAACACATCCTGTAACAATAACTAAGTATCAGCCAGTGGAGAGAAAATACTAGATGCCACAAGATGAAAACAAAGAAGGTATTGGAGGAATGATTAATCCTCGTAGATACGGAATTGAACGTGTTGCATATTTGTTAATGCGATTGAGTGGCTTGGGATTGCTTGCGTATTTTATTGGTCATATTTATGAAACTAGCACTATTCTAAGGGGGCAAGTAGGATGGAATGAATTTCTTGAATTAACACAAACTACAGAAGGACATGCACTATTGGCGATTGTAATTGCAATGTGTGTATTTCACACTGTAAATGGAATTCGAGTGATGTTAGGCCATGGTGGAGTGGGTGTAGGAAAACCTGCTAGACCCGACTATCCATATGATCCTGCATCACAGAATTATAGACACAAAATAGGAATCTATTCTGCAATAGTTCTTGCAGCAGTTGCAATGATGTATGGTTTAGCGGTAATGTTTGGTGAATAAAATGAGAGAAAGCACTATTATGAAAATCCACTATGGGACTGCTTTAGCAGCAGTGGCTTTAGTGGCAGTTCACATATTGATGCGTCTTACGCAGGGATTTGCAGAATCTTTAGAATATGAAAGTGTTCTTGCTAACTACAAATTTATCCCATATGCTATAATGTTGGAACTTATTCTCATCTTACTTTCTGTTCATGGATTTAATGGACTAAGAGTTATTTTATTGGAATTAAAACAAGGTAGACTGTATGAAAAAGCCGTTTCTTATGGATGTCTTGCAGCTATGATTGCACTAATAGCATATGGCTCAAGAACAATTATTATGACTAACATGGGGATGGTATAGAAGTGACACAAGTATCTGGTATTGCAAATGAGCAAACATCAACACCATTGTCTTCCTCAAAATCTATCACTCTTAGAATTTCAAGATATAATCCCGAACATGATGACTCTAGTAAATTTATGGAGTTTTCTGTTCCATATGAGAGATGGACGACTGTTTTAGAAGCAATTCTTGAAGTGAAAAAGCATTTTGATCATTCAGTAGCAGTACGTTATTCTTGCAGACAAGCTACATGTGGTTCCTGTGGAATGATAATAAATGGGAAACCCAGATTAGCATGCTTTACAAAAATTAGTGAACTCAATTCCAATGTTGTAACTGTCGAACCAATGAATAATTTCCCAATAATTCGAGATTTGGCAGTAAAGTTTGAAAGATTGTTTGATACACATCAAAAAATCAAACCATATCTAATCAGAGATGATACAGAATTAACATCTGATGAAAAAGAATTTTTGCAATCTCCAGAAGAAGTAGAACAATACATCCAATTTGCAAACTGTATCAAATGTGGTTTGTGTAATTCTGCATGTCCTACAATGGCAACTGATTCTTCTTTTGTTGGACCACAGGCATTAGCTCAAGCATATCGATACGTTGCTGATAGCCGAGATAAAGGAAAAGATTCTAGATTAAAAATAATTGATGATTCTCATGGGATATGGAGATGTCATTTTGCGGGCTCTTGTAGTCAAGTATGTCCGAAAGGAGTTGATCCTGCTATGGGAATCCAACTGCTTCGTGGATACTTACTAGGTTTTAGAAGTTAACCTATTTTTTCTTTGGATTTGGACTATTGTTTACCTGATTGTTAATCTGTTCAGCCATAAAATGATTTGAAACATTAACTTTAACATCATCTACTCCATCTACCTTCAAAAGATTATCATGAATATCCTGACAAATCTTAAAACCAAATACTGCTGGACAGAATGGACTGGTAAGATGTAAATCAACTTTGACATTGCTGTTGTTGATATCTACTTCGTCAATTAATTCTAGTTCAACAATCGATGTGTTGATTTCAGGATCTACTATCTTTGATAGTTCATCAAATAATTTTACTCGTAGCTGTTTGATATCTTGGCTCATGTCGGCAAAAGCGTCGATGCTATATATAACCATTTTAGAACACTAGGTAATGTATCGTTCACGTCTTGGTACTGATTTGAGTGATATTACTTTAGATTATGTTTCATCAGTTGATGATGATTCTGAAATTGCACTTTATGATATTCTTGGAAGTCAAGCTCATTCTTTGATGTTGTTTCAAAACAACATCATTACAAAAAATGATGCAAAAAAAATTCTATCGTCATTAGAGAATTTGAAAAATGAAAAATTCGATTCATCTTCTGGCGCAGAAGACATTCATGAGCTTATTGAGTCTCTAGTTATAAAAAAAGCAGGTATGACAAGTGGTGGAAAAATGCATACTGCAAGATCACGTAATGATCAAGTTGTATTAGATATTAGAATGAAAATTCGAGATGATATTAATATTATTTGTAATTGTCTGCTAGATACAATTGAATCCATTATTTCTGTGGCTAAAAATCATCAAAAAACAATCATGCCACTCTATACTCATCTCCAGCAAGCTCAAGCAGGTCTATTTTCTCACTATCTTTTAGCACAGGCAGATGCTCTGTTTCGGGATTTTCAAAGATTGTTTGAAACATTTGACAGGGTTAATCAAAGTCCACTTGGCGCTGGACCTGTTGGCGGTACGAGCATTTCAATTGATAGACATAGCACAGCAAAAATGCTTGGTTTGATACTGTTATTGAGAATTCCCTTGATGCAACAAGCACACGTGATTTTGTAGCAGAATATGTTGCAATGATTTCAATCTTGATGACTAACCTAAGCAGAATGTCCGAGGATTTTATTATTTGGTCTACTTCTGAATTTTCTTTCATTGAACTCTCAGACGAATTTACATCTCCTTCAAGTGTAATGCCTCAAAAAAAGAATCCTGATATTTTGGAATTGACCAGAGGAAAAACTGCTGAAGTAATTGGAAATTTAACTGCAATTTTGACTACTGTCAAAGGTTTAGCATCTGGTTATGGACGTGATTTACAACAAATAAAATCATCAATATGGTCAACGTCAAAAATTTCTATTAGTGCGTTGTTGATTATAAAATCCATTATTCTTACTATGAAAATAAATGAAAAACAAATGAAAAAAATTACAGATTCTAGTAATCTTATTGCGTTAGACATTGCTGAAAAATTAGTTCAAGAAGGAATTCCATTTCGAGTTACCCATAAAATTGCAGGAATTCTAGTACAACTTTCACACAATTCAAAAAAATCTATCTCAAAATTAACCTCAGCCGAAATAAAAAAATCTGTAGAAGGCTCTGATGTTGATCCAAAAATTGTTTCCAAAATTATTTCTTCAACAACTGTTGTTTCGTCATTGAAAGACAGAAAATCGTATGGTTCTTCAGGCTATGATGAACAAAAAAGAATGATTTCTGACAGAATTCAAAAAATAAATGCTTGCAGATTAGATATGTCTAAAAGAGAAAATAAAATTGCTTTAGCCCTTGAAGATTTAGCAAAACAAGTATCTCAAATAATCAATTAACTAGAACAATGATGAGGAGCGGGTCTAGTGGGATTCGGACCCACGACAACCGGATTAAAAGTCCGGTGCGCTACCTGGCTGCGCCATAGACCCTCGTAAAAAATGCTTTCAGCGTATAATTTAGTCTTTTACAAAAGATTTTGTTCTGACAGAAACTTTTAATCTGGCAATCTGACTCAATCAACTTGTGCCCTTGTAGTATAGCCCGGTCTAGAATTCGGCCCTGTCACGGCTGAGACGCGTGTTCAAATCCCGCCGAGGGCGCCATTATTTCAATTTTCATTATTTTCAAATTTTTTTATAACCGATCAAAATAAAATTTCTAGACACTGTCATTGAAAAATGATTGATAAACGATTCATCTCACAAGAATATTAAAATTCAGGCAATTTTAGTAAATTTTGATGTCTGAAGATAAAAAAGAATCTGAAGTAGAAACAAAAACTATTGAAGACTCAGTATCTGAAACGCCATCAGTTGATGAATCTGCAAATATTGAATCTAAATCTGCAGAAGATAAAATCGCAGCAGAAGCAAAAATATCTGAAGCTGCAGTACTAAAAGCTGAAGCAGCAGCCAAAGCTGTTGAAGAAGCTGAACTTGCAGTAAAAGAGGCTTTAGCAAAAGCAGAAGCCGCCAAAGCTGCAGCAGAAGCTGCAGCAGAAGAAGAATACAAAGCCATCGCGGCTGAAGTAAAATCTGATACTGCCAAGAAATCTGATTACACCTTTAAGAGACAAGGCGAAGAAATCTTTAGAAGAGAAATGGGTGAGCCTGAATTCTTTTTAGATAAAAAGGANAGATTTCCAAGACCTATTCTTACTNCAGAAGAGCAAGAATCTCTTACAAGACAAGCAGAAATTCCACAAGACCATACACCAAGATATGTTCCTGATCATGTTCTTAGTCCAGAATTTGGNGGTGTCTCAAATTATGAACGTGGAGTTGATTCGTTTTTGGAAGAAACTAGACAAAAACTTGAAAAATTAAAAAATGATCCTAATNCAACTGCAAAAGAAATTAGAGAAACCGAAAATNAAATTNCTTATTTGGAATCCTTGCATGAGAATTACTTTATTGGAATGAATGTTTTTAGAACCGCAAAGGGTGGACGGGATAGGATTAAAGCATAANAGGTGAATGAGTTGGGTCAAGTAANTTTTGATGTGATGAATGCAAGAGTTACTTTCAAAAATGTTCCAATACATACAATATCAAAGTTTTCNTTCAAAGATGTTGCANCTGCATGTGCAGAATTTAAAAAAATTCCCGGTGTTGATGAATGTATAATTATTCAAACAGCAACTAGGGTTGAAATTTTTACAGTAAGTAATGTGGAAATTGATGACTCTCCTGATGCTAGAAGAGCAGAAGGTAAAACACTTGTGTTAAATAAAATAAAAGATACTTGGGTATCTTTGTCATCATTAGAACAAATCGATATTGATCATTTTGATCAAACGCTGGAAGTATACAAAGGCGATGATGTCTACTTGCATCTTTTACGATTAGCATCAGGATTGGACTCTCTAGTTGTTGGATGGCAAAGCGTTTTTAATGATATTGTTAAAGCGTTGGCAGATGCAAAGAGTGCAGGCGTATCTGGTAATATTCTCAATAAATTGTTTGAAAGTGTAATTCGACTTGCTGCTCGTATGCGAGATACTACAGGAATAGCAAAAGATGTTGTCTCATTGGGTGATGTGGCCGTAAAACTCGTTGATGAAAAGGCAGGACTTGANTCTAAGAAGAAAGTATTGATAATTGGTACTGGCGANTCTGCTGCNATGCTTGCAAAAACCCTAAGCACGAAAGGAATTTNATTTGATGTAACAAGTAGAACTTTGACTCGGGCTACTGGTTTTACAACAATCCTTGGCGGAAATCCTGTAGACTTTAATGATGTTTTAGCAGGATTTGACAAATATGATATAATTTTTGTAGCTACTACTTCTGATTATTTCTTAATCACGTATGATAGAATTAGACTAGTGATGGAAGAAAAGAAAAAAGGCACATTGATTTTGGATTTATCTGATCCTAGAACTGTTGATGAAGGAATCACTGCGCTTCCTGGAATCAAACTATTGTTTAGGGATCAGATTGCAGAAATATTTGATGAAAGTGTGAGATCCAGAATTGGAATTGTTCCTGCAGTGGAAAAAATTATTGAAAAAGAACTACCTGTTTTGTCTGCTAGAATGAAACGATTAGATGCTTAATTTTNCTATAANCCTTGTTTTCTTAAAAGAAATTGCATGATGGCTTCTTTAGAATANTCTATTCCATGCTCTTCATCAGTGTGATTTCTAAAATTCTCAATAACAGATTCCATTTCACCCTCTGCTACAAAATCACACTCAAATCCATAATCAATACACTTGAGTTTTGCCATGATTTTGTAAAATACTCTGAATATAAAAATCCACCATCTACAATCCTTCGTATTGATCAAAAACAGATGTTGCTAATAATTTATAAAATTCTTTTATCCGTATGATTCATACTTTATTGCAAAGCTTCCATCTGATTTTTTTTCATGTTCTGTGACAAATCCTTTTGGACCCAGATACTCAATCACTCCATCTATTGTTCCTTGATATCCGCAAATGTAGATGATTGTNTTTTCCGGAGTTATCTTCTCTCCTACCATTTCTTCTACTGGCGNCAATCCTGTTTTTTTATCAGGGGNAAAAAATGATTCAACTCTTCCCACATGACCNTTCCATGATCTATTGAAGTATTCTTTTGGCCTGCTGATTGCTGCCCTGTATCTAAAATTCCATTGATCCCTGCCTCTTTTTTCACTTTCATTTTCAAAATCTGTTAAGAGACGTTTGTAACTTAATTCATCAACATAGCTTGCACCATGTAGAATTACAACCTCGCGTTTATCATTAGTATCATGGAAATGTTTTGCAAATGCAATAAATGGTGCTAATCCTGTACCGCCGCCTACACAAATTACTCTTCGGTTGTCTTTTTGTCCATTTGGTAATTTATTGCTAATTTGTAATGCTGCACCTGTTGGTTCTCCAAGATATACTGTATCTCCAACACTTGCATAAAATAATTCAGTAGTTACTCTACCAGGTAGTGGTTTTCTTACCCATCTGATTACAAATTCAAAATAATCTCGATTCTCAGNATGTGATGCTATCGAATATGCTCTTCTAACAATTTTTTTTTCCGATGGTATTGGAAGNCCAATTGTTAAAAATTGACCTGTCTTATAATGTGGCATTCCATTTTCTGGTACCAGTCGTATGANTACAAGATCTTCTTTCAGTAACTCCATATAGGTTACTTTAGNTTTCATCTCAGTTACCATANGAAATGATTTTTTGCGACTTGAGATAAATATATTTCTGTTATGGTTTGCTAATTTGTTTTGATTATTGTTAAGAATTATCAAATAATCTCAAAATTAATCACAACGAATCAGTNTATTGTATAATTGATCTATTTGTCAATTTGTGACATTATTTCATCAAGAATTTCTTGATTTGCAGCTGCAACAAAAGAAATTCTTGTCTCATAACTTAGATCTGCATCAAGTGGTTTCAAATCTGCATCTAATAGTANTCCTCCAGATTCTTTCACAATTAGATAACCTGCAGCAATATCTTGAATTCTTATTTTATTTCTCAAATCGATAAAAATATCTATTAATCCTCTTGCAAATAATGCCATTTCCAGAGCATTAGCACCAAAATGTCTGATATGATTGTATTTTTCAAATATTGGGTATAATCGTTGCATAAGATCTGCTGATGCACCNGATGTGTTAATTCCGATAATCTTGTAAATTGGATCTTTGCTGTGGACTTTGATTTGCTTGTTATTAAAAAAAGAGCCNCTGTCTTTTGAAGCCCAATACATTTCACCATTTGCTAGATTTGTAATTACACCGTCTGTAACTGAACTAAGTTTATTTTCCACAGCAAATGCCAAAGAGCTACAGAAAAAAGGAACTCCTCTTACAGCATTGGCAGAACCGTCAATTGCATCCATGATGATGAATCCTTTTGGGTTATTTGATAATTCTACACGACCACATTCCTCACCTAACACAACACATTCAAAATTTATTTCTCTTAGGTAATCCAAAACAGTTTTTTCAGCAATAATGTCTATGTTCCTTGAAATATCTCCTCCTGCACCAATACCAAAATCTCCTGCAGCACTTTCTGTTCCTGCAAGATCTTTTACGTTTTCATAAATTCGATTTGAAGCTTCACGAAGAATTTCTATTACTTCCATGATGCTAATTTGGCCTTTCGTAATTTAAGTGAAGAAAGGATTTGTTTTAAAGCATAAATAACAACAAATGAGCTTAACATTTGTGAGTGGTAAGGATCAATCTGTTGTAAGTAAAGAAGCTTTGATGAGCACAAAACCTGGGAAACAAATANTGAAACAAGCATTATTCAAATCAAAAGGTTACAAATTATTTAACAAATACAAAGAAGAAACAGAAAATGAATTTCCAAACTTTGCACAAAGATTTGCACAAGGACTATTACATGAAATAAAATCTGATACCAATCCAAATTCTACTCAACAAGCATTTGGTGACGAGGTAGGTTCGACTGAAATTATATTAAATGCATCTGAAATCGAGCCTATAAAATCAAAACTAGAAAGTCTCGAAGTAATGCAGGATAGAGTAAATCGAATTTTAAATTCAAATTTTGTCAAAATGACTTTTCCAGTTTTTAATGGGTTATTTGATGCTGCAGCAGAATATTCGGGAAGAAATGATCCTCAATTAAAACAAGACATTGTTGAAGGCCATATTCTTGCAATTGATCTTAGTGAACCAATGGATAGAATTGTCGACAAAGACGAAGATTTAGAATTTCTTGATGATTATAAATTAATGAATCCATACATCTTGAAATTAGCTAGAGACAAGATTTCTAAAGGTGGAGAACAAGTTCTAAAAGAATTTGAAGAGGGATTTAAAGATGCTAGAGTCGGTCAATATTTGGATGAGAAATTAAAATCAAAACCTACACAAATCACAGAAGAAGAGATGACACTCTCTTACAAAAAATACCGNGCAGTTATGGGAACNGCTGGTAGAAACATGGCTTTAGCAGAAAGACCTCTGGCTGAAATTTTCTATTTGGGTATGGCAAGAGCAGCAGAAGGTGTTGGATGTGGAAATGAAATTGAAGATTCGATCAAAAATGGATTTGTAAAGATTCCCTCTTGGCCACTTTATTACTCCTTATTAGCAAACGATGTCAAAAAAGGATTTGAGATAACTATAGAAAAAAGTAATCTGTATTTACAAGATGCTCGACTCACACTTGATTTATTGCCTTATGAATTCTCTCACAAAGAATTTTTAGAATTTTTATTTTTAACTGTTGAACATTATAATCAGTATTGGTACAATAAATTACAAAAAGCCAATAAATGGTCTGAGTTTACATCTAAACTTCCAAAGTGATTGCATTGATGTGGTCTGAAAAATACCGACCTCAGATTATTTCTGATATGGTGGGAAATGAGGAAGCNCGTGCAGCAATTATGGAATGGTTTGCAAAATGGAAAAAAGGCACTAAACCATTACTTTTAGTTGGTCCCCCTGGAATTGGAAAAACTACGATGGCTTACCTCGTATCAAAACAATTTGGATATGATATGATTGGACTTAACGCAAGTGATGTTAGAAGTAAATCCAGAATTAATGAAATTCTTATGCCTGTTTTAGGAAATGTGAGCGTATTAGGAACTCCTATGATTTTTGTTGATGAAGTAGATGGAATTCACGGTCGTGGTGACTACGGTGGCGCTTCTGCTCTTATTGATATTTTAAAAGAACCGACAGTTCCAATTGTTTTAGCAGCTAATAGTGACACCTCTGATAAAATGAAAAGCATGAAAAAAGTAGTAACAACAATCTATTTCAAAAGAATACCTCCTAGATTGTTACGAGTTTATCTAGAAAATATTTTGAAAAAACAAAGCGCTGCATTAAGTCCAGGTTCTATGATCAAAGTCATTGATAAATCAAGAGGAGACATACGTTCAATGATCAACCTTACACAATCTTTAGTTAGTGGATTTAATCCTCCTACTGAACAATCCTTTGAAAACATAAATGTTGAAGATGGAGTAAATGCTTTCTTTAAAGCAAAATCAATTGAAGAGGCTAGAATTGTTTTGTATTCTATGCAAATTGATCCTAGAGAAAAAATTAATGCGTTTTACTCTAGTGTCATAACTAGTGAATTAGATGTTATCACACTTGCAAAATGTTTAGAAATAATGTCAAATGCAGATATGCTTTTTGGGAGAATAATGAAAACTCAAAATTGGAGATTACTACGTTATCTTAATGACATTTTAATCAAATTATATCAAAATGATGATAGAATAAGATATGCTCAATACAATCTTTCTTGGCCCTTACTTAATAGAATCCGTTGGGACGGTGCAAAAATAAAATCTTTATCATCNGTTATGGCAAAAAAATTACACTTNTCTTCAAGTGCATTTGTAACTATTTGTTTGCCTTTTGTTTTATTTTGTATGAAAAATAAAACTCTTGANCTAGATCTAGAAGAANCTTTTGGAGATATCATTGAAAAGGAGATGGATNTACTACAATGAGTTGGAGAAAAATACCAATGAAATTTCCTGGTACATGTATTGTTTGTAATGAAAAAATACAAATTAATGAAATTGGTNTGTGGGCAAAAGGATTAGGCGTAAAACATGAAAAATGCGCTGAAATAAACGAACTNCAATGTATCGTGTGCGGTGCATCAGCTGGTTGTTCTCAATGCGAATATCAAGAAAACTGTGATATCCAAAATGTGTCCCAATTCTGTATTTGTAAGAAATGTAGTGAGGAAAAAGATGCTTTTAGTTCCTATCAAAAATCAACTAATAAAAAATTTCCAATTCTTAACTCTTGAAATTATGAAATAACAACTATTCCTGAATTTTAATAAAAATCTTACATGCTAATATTTTCAAACTAAATTAATATAGGAAAACATTGTCGATAGATTACTGTTATGCATTCTGCCAAGATTGAAGGATATACTAAAAAGAATAACACAGCATTACAAGGTGGTGGTCAAGATCGAATTAAGGCCCAACATGACAAAGGCAAACTAACTGCTCGCGAAAGAATTGATCTTTTGCTTGATGAAGGTACTTTTACTGAAATTGATCCATTAACGACTCATCATTATCATGAATATGATATGCAAAAAAAGAAATTTTTCACTGATGGGGTAGTTGGTGGATATGGAAATGTAAGTGGTAGACAGATCTTTGTATTTGCTTATGACTTTACTGTACTTGGTGGAACACTTAGTCAAATGGGTGCCAAAAAGATTACTAAACTTATGGATCATGCATTAAAAACTGGCTGTCCTATAATTGGTATTATGGATTCTGGTGGAGCTAGAATTCAAGAAGGTATAATGAGTCTTGATGGATTTGCAGATATTTTTTATCATAATCAATTGGCGTCTGGTGTAATTCCACAAATTACTGCAAGTATTGGACCATCAGCTGGCGGTTCTGTATATTCTCCTGCAATGACTGATTTTGTAATTATGGTGGATAAAGTGGGAACAATGTTTGTCACAGGACCTGACGTAGTCAAGACTGTACTAGGTGAAGAAATTTCATTTGATGATCTTGGTGGAGCAATGACTCATGGTTCAAAAAGCGGCGTTGCACATTTTGTGGCACAAAATGAATACGAATGCATGGATTACATCAAAAAACTAATCTCATATTTACCACAAAACAACACTGAAGCACCGCCAAAAATTACCACTGATGATGATCCAAACAGAATGGATCATAACCTGATCAACATAATTCCCGAAAATCCATTGCAGCCATATGACATGAAAGAAATCATAAACTCTATTGTAGATGATCATGTTTTCTTTGAAGTTCACGAATTATTTGCACCAAACATTGTANTTGGTTATGGAAGAATGAATGGTAAAGTTGTAGGAATTGTTGCAAATCAACCTATACATCTTGCAGGCGCACTTGATATTGACTCATCAAACAAGGCTGCGCGTTTCATTAGATTTTGTGATGCATTTAACATCCCAATTATNACATTAGTTGATACTCCTGGATACATGCCAGGTTCCAATCAAGAACATAATGGTATCATTAGACATGGTAGTAAGTTACTTTATGCATATTGTGAAGCTACTGTTCCACGAATTACCNTAGTTATTGGTAAAGCATACGGTGGTGCATACATTGCAATGGGAAGTAAAAATCTTAGAACTGATATTAATTATGCATGGCCAACTGCAAGATGCGCTGTTTTAGGTGGAGAAGCTGCTGTAAAAATTATGTATAGAAAGGATATCAGTGAGGCAGACGATCCTGAAGCACTAAAGAAACAACTAATCGATGAATTTGCAGAAAAGTTTGAAAATCCATATGTTGCTGCATCTCATGGAACTGTTGATAATGTAATTGATCCTGCTGAAACAAGACCCATGCTGATTAAAGCACTTGANATGCTTGAAAACAAAAGAGAAAAACAAATTCCAAGAAAACACGGAAATATCAATTTGTGATTGAGAATGATTGAGAAAGTACTTATCGCTAACCGAGGAGAAATTGCCCTACGTGTAATTCGAACATGTAAGACACTTGGAATTAAAACAGTTGCAGTATACTCTGATGAAGATTACAATTCCATGCATGTCAAACAAGCAAGTGAAGCATATCATATTGGAGAAGCTGCTCCTGCAAAATCTTATCTTAACCAAGAAAAAATTCTTGAAGTAATGCAAGCATCAGGTACTGATGCTGTACATCCAGGATATGGTTTTCTTTCTGAAAATGATGATTTTGCACGCTTGTGTGAAAAAAATAAAATCACATTCATTGGCCCAACAGCNNATTCTATGAATCTCTGTGGTGATAAAATGAAATGCAAAGCAGCTATGCTCAAAGCCAAAGTCCCTACTGTACCTGGAAGTCCAGGATTAGTAACAGACGTTGATGATGCAGAAAAAATTGCTAACGAAATTGGTTATCCTGTAATGCTAAAGTCAGTTTATGGTGGCGGTGGCCGTGGAATTAGAATTGTTACAAATGACAAAGAGTTACGCACTGGCTATGAATCTGTAACTGCCGAATCTATTTTAGCTGTAGGCAAATCTGCAATTCTAGTAGAAAAATTCCTTGAAAAAACAAGACACATTGAATATCAATTTGCAAGAGATATTCATGGTAACACTGTTCACATCTTTGAGAGAGAATGCTCAATCCAAAGACGTAATCAAAAATTAATTGAACAAACCCCTTCCCCGACAGTTGATGCAGAGACAAGGGAACGCGTTGGAGAATTAGTTCGTAATGCCGCAATTGCAGTTGATTATACTAATTTGGGCACTGCTGAATTCCTAAGAGCTGATAACGGAGAATTCTATTTTATTGAGATCAATGCAAGATTGCAAGTAGAACATCCAATTACAGAATTTGTATCTGGATTAGATTTAGTTAAATTACAACTAGATATTGCAAATGGAGAACCAATACCATTCAAACAAAGTGATCTAAAAATGAATGGTTATGCTATCGAATGTAGAATTAATGCTGAAGACACATTCTTAGACTTTGCACCTTCCACCGGACCTGTTCCAGATGTTACCATTCCTGTAGGACCTGGTGTTAGATGTGATACCTATCTTTATCCTGGATGTACCGTTTCTCCATTCTATGATTCTTTGATGGCTAAACTTGTTACCTGGGGACAAACATTTGAAGAATCTAGAACTAGAATGCTTGCAGCACTCAATGACTTTTACATTCAAGGTGTTGAAACATCCATTCCTTTATACAAAACAATTCTAAGTTCTGAAGAATACAAAAACGGGGATCTTTCTACAGACTTTTTGAAACGCTATGACATGATTGAAAGATTAACTAAAGATCTCAAAAAAGAAAAAGAAGAAAAAAGTGAAGCCGCATTAGCTGCCGCAATAATTCATTCTGAATACTTTAAGAGCAGAGTACAAAATAACACTGCCAATAATTCAAATTGGAAATATAAACTGGATTGATGATTTATGGATTATAAAATACAAGATATTGAAAAATCATTTAACGGCAAGCTGATTGCAAATCTTGGAAACAATGATTATGTAATTAAAATCAATGACAATGAGCATAAATTAAAAATCATCACTGTGAATTCTAAAGGTATTGAATTTATTTTAGATCAAAAATATCACAAGGCAAAATATCTTGAACATACTACTAATGAAATGAATATTNTAATTGACAATGTTCCTGTTGTAATTAATCTACATACTCATTTCAATGAAGTAGTTTACAAAAATACTGGCGGTGCTNCAACTGGTAATGCNCAATTAGCATTGAAAAGTCAAATTCCTGGAAAGGTCGTNTCAATATCTGTTGCAGAAGGTGATTCTGTAAAGAAAGGAGATGTTGTTTGTACTTTGGAATCTATGAAAATGCAAGTATCTGTCAAAGCACATAAAGACGGAGTTGTAAAATTAATCAAAGTTAAAGAAACTGGAACAGTTGCCAAAGGTGACGTTATTGCAGAAATAGAATAAATTTTTCTATTTCAAGAAGTTTTTAATTTCATCATAGTTTGGTTCTTTTAATGGATCTTCTGAAATCCATTTGTAACCAATCTTTCCATCCTCGTTAATAATAAAGACAGAACGCTTTGCGGCATTGTAATTTTTTATGTGAAGTAAATCTGGCATCAAAATTCCATAATCTCTGATTGTGTTGCTTGTATAATCTGCTAATAATGGAAAATTAAAGTTGTTTTTTTCAGCAAATGCCTTGTTTGCAAATGGACCATCGTTACTAATCGCAACTACTTTGGCACCAAGATCTGAAATTTCTTTCCAAGAATCTCTAAATGAACAAAGTTCTACTTCACATACTGGAGAGCTTGCTGCAACTATGAATGATAGTACTATTTTACCGCCTTTGAATTCATCCAAAGTCCTCAATTTCAGATCAGTATCTGGAAGTTCAAATCCTGGAGCAATATCGCCTATGTTCAATGACATGATCGCTTTTTACTNNTATCCTATTAAGTTCTTTTCAAAAACAATTTTTTTNAAAATTTGATCCCAAAAATGAAACATACCTTTTTATACAAAAATTGGAGTGAAAAGCTAAATTGGTCGGGGAATTAGCGGGCAATTACAGTACCGTTGTATTGATGTTTGGCTTTGCCGTAGTAGCTATGGCTCCAGCTTTAATTATATCAAGAATGATTTCTCCACGAAAAAGAAGCAATCCTGTAAAGTTTTTGCCAATGGAATGTGGTCAAGTTCCATCAGGAGAAGGAAGAACGCATTTCATGATGCAGTATTACCCGTACATTTTGATGTTTGTAGTGTTTGACGTTATGGCAATTTTCTTGTATGCATGGGGCAGTGCTCTTTTAGAAATTCCAAAGGTCGCAACTTTGCCAATGATGGGATTCTTGGCAATAATGTTTGGAGCAATGGCATTTGCATTGTATCAATCAGGGAGACGAAGAATATGGTAGTTTTTTATATAATTCGTATTTACGAGGGTAGGAGATAAGATTGCTTAAAGATTTAGTAACGCCAGAAAATGCAAATGTTTTCATCGGAAAGTTAGGAGATATTTTAGAAAAAGCAATTGATAAGCCATTGGGTTATGCCATTAATTGGGGTAGAATTTGGTCACTCTGGCCTGTTCACATTGAAACAGCTTGTTGCAGCGTAGAATTTGGCGCAGCATCTAGTCCTAGATATGATGTTGAAAGATTTGGTATCATTGAAGCGTTTGGATCACTTAGACAATGTGATCTTGTTGTAGTGCAAGGAACTATTACAAGAAAAATGGCACCACGTCTAAGATTAGTTTATGATCAAATGCCAGAACCAAAATATGTAATTGCCATGGGAGCTTGTGCAATCACTGGAGGTCTGTATTTTGATTCATACAATGTACTTCCAGGAATTGATGGAGTCATTCCAGTTGATGTCTATGTTCCAGGTTGCCCACCTAGACCTGAAACTCTTATCCAAGGATGTATGTTATTACAAGAAAAAATCAAGAGAATGAAGGCTAGGAAGTTTGTATAATGAGTGCTGAAACTGAAAATCCTCCTGCAGATGAAACCCCAGTAGAGTCTATGCCTCCACCGGCAGTAAAAAAGCCTGAAGAAAAACCTGTAGACTTACCTGCATTTGAAAAAAATATTTCTGATAAAATTGTTGAAAAATTTGGTGACAAAGTTGAGGTAGGTTTTGTAAAAGAAGATCGAGTTAGAATTAATGTTGGTAGAGAAAATGTCCATGATGTTGCTGAATTCATTCGTGATGGATTGAATTATGATCATGTTGAATCCGTTTCAGGCGTCGACTATCCTCAGGATAACGAAATTGAAGTGGTTTATCATATAGGATCTTATTCTGATTCTTCACTTGCAAGACAAATTCTAGTTTTAGCCACTCGGACCCAAAGAGAAACAAACCCAATTCCTGGAAGTGATTCCACTAGACTTCCAACTCTTAGAGATGTTTTTTACAGTGTAGAATTTCATGAAAGAGAAATTTTTGAAATGTTTGGAGTTTTCTTTGAAGGTCATCCTGATAATAGGCGATTACTTTTGCCAGAAGATTGGGCAGATTTACCTCCACTTCGCAAGGACTTTGCAATAAAAGGTAGATAGATATGACTTTTAATTTACCGCCTGGATTAGCACTCCAAAAAGTCGACGAAAGAATAATGACTCTCAATGTTGGACCACAACATCCTGGTTCTGGCCATATGAGAATCATTGTACAGATTGATGGTGATTATATTGTTGCATGTGATCCTGATCCTGGATATGTTCATCGTGGAGAAGAAAAAATGGCAGAATACAGAAACTATATCACAAACATTCCACACTTGGAAAGACCCGTAATTCATGATTCATGTAATATATTGTATCCGTATGTTTTAGGCGCTGAAGAAATTCTTGGAATTGAAGTTCCTGAACGTGCAAAGTATGTCAGAGTAATTGCATCTGAATTGAATAGATGCATCTACATAATGTATTGGCTTGCTATCTATGGAATATTCTTAGGACACTCTACGATGTTTATGTGGCCTGCTGGAGACCGTGAACTCTTAATTGATCTGATGGAAAAAATGACTGGCGCAAGAGTAACACATGCACATTTTGTTCCAGGTGGAGTTAGAAATGATTTGCCACCAAATTTTGAAGATGTTTGTTTACGTCAAGTAAACTATTTTGAAAAACGTATCAAAGAATATGCTGCAGTATTTTATGACAATCCAATCTTAATTTCTAGAACTAGAGATACTGGTATTTTATCACGACAAGATGCAATAAGATATGGGACAACTGGTTCTGTACTTCGTGCAAGTGGTGTTGATTATGATCTTAGAGTTAAGGAACCATATGATGTCTATGATGAACTAGATGTGCATACCAATGTGTTAAAGGAAGGAGATTCTTATGCAAGATCTAAAATTCCTTGGCTTGACATGATGGAAAGTTGTAACATAATTAGACAAGCATTACAAAAAATGCCAAAATCTGGTTCTGTTAGAGTTAAACTAAAACCCAATCCAAAAGGCAAAGGACTTAATTCTGTATACAAACGTGTAGAGTCTGGCAGGGGTTCATTGGGTTGCTATATTGTATCTGATGGAAAAACAGAACCATACAGAGTAAAGTTGAGTGTTCCTTCCTTTAGAAATTTAATTGCACTACCCAATCTTCTAAGAGGTGAAAAACTTGGTAACATGCCATCAGTTTATTGGAGTCTTAACTATTGGCCAGTGGAGGCAGACCGATAAATGTCAGTAATTGCACCAAACTTCAAACTAAGTGAATTTATCAAATCATTACTTGATAATGCGTTTTGGGGATTATTGTTATTAGTTCTAGTTGGTGTTCCAGCTGTTTTCATGATTTTGTTCTTTATTGAAATGCCTGTGATCAATGGTGAATTACTTACACCATTCCTTGCATTAACGTGGTTAGCCGATCCGTCTAGAATTCTTCCTGTCGTTCATGCATTCATGGCTACAGATATTTTTAGAGTTATGGCATTTCCAGGATTTGGTTTTGCAGCTTTACTAGCTGCAGCTACAATTTTTGTTGAAAGAAAGATGCTTGCAAAATTACAATTAAGAGTTGGTCCTTTCTACTGTGGAAAATTTGAGGGTATATTACAATTAATGGGAGATGGACTAAAATTAATTTCAAAAGAGATTATTATTCCTGCAAAAGCTGACAAACCGATTTTCTGGGCNGCCCCTGTACTTTTTGTTGCAGCAGCTGCNTCATTTGTAGCATTTATTCCAGTTGCTCCTGGCTGGGTTGTCGCAGATGTAGATCTAGGATTACTTGGTGTGTTTGCAGTAATTGGGTTCTTCCCAATCATAACTATTCTTTCAGCATGGTCTGCAAATAGCAAGTTCCCATTCATTGGAGGAATCAGGGCCTTATTCCAAATGGTATCATTTGAAATTCCACTAATCTTATCTTTGTTGGGAGTTGTGATGTTAACTGGCTCTCTTAATCTATCTGAGATTGCTGCCAGTCAATCTAGCTTCCCATGGATTGTATTTTTACCAATAGGTGCTATTGTTTTCTTTATCACAATGCTTGCAGAGCTAGAAAGAATTCCATTTGATTTACCAGAAGCTGAAAGTGAAATTGTAGCTGGATGGTTGACTGAATTGTCTGGAATGATGTATGGTCTTGTTCAACTGGGAACATATCTAAAACTATATGCGTTTGCAGGATTGTTTGTTGTATTATTCTTAGGTGGTTGGAATGGTCCAATGGTTGTACCACCATTTCCAGCAGAAATTCTTACGGATGGAATTGTAATGGGTCCAGTAACTGCAAAAATCCCTGGACTCCCATTATTCACACAAGAGATGCTTAATGGTGCACTTTGGTTTGTTCTGAAAACAGTTGCAGTAATATTTTTCATATTGTTGCCAAGAGGTGTTTTCCCAAGAATCAGAATTGATATGNTGTTGAATCTTGGTTGGACCAAACTTATTGGATTGGCATTCGTTAACATCTTTATTGCACTAGGCTTGCTTTACGCTGGAGTGTTAGGACCAGGAGGATTACAATAATGGGAACTGCAACTGGTATTATTCGTGCATTAAATTCAGGAATNAAACATCTTGCAGTAAAGCGATTCACACTTCGTTATCCTGAAGAAAAACTAAAGTTTGTAGGTGATGGGTATCAGTTTGATCCATCCACTGGGGTCGGAATTGCAGGATTAAAGGGACGTCATATGCTATTTCATGATCACTGTACTGGATGTCAATTATGTTCAATTGCATGTGAAGGTGTTGCAGAAGCAATTGCTATGGTAAAAGTTCCAGAAGAACAGAAACAAAACAAGAAATCAATCATGCCCCAAATTGACTATGGAAAATGTGTTTTCTGTGGTCTTTGTGTTGATGCATGTCCATTTTATGCACTTTACATGACTAATGATTATGAATTGTCATCATTTTCAAAAGAAGGCCTGATTTACACTCCTGCTCAATTACAGGTAAAACCGTACGTAGCACAAGACAGTGAAATACAAATCTCTGACAGAGGTGCAACTCATGGCTGATGCGGTATTTCTTGCATTAACTGTAATCACAATCGGCTCTGCAATTGCCGCCCTTGAATTAAGATCATTAATTTATGGTTCTATTGCTTTGATGGGAACTCTTGGTGGAGTTGCTGGATTCTTCTTTTTATTGGATGCACCATTTGTTGCATTGTTTCAATTAGCAGTTTATGTCGGTTCCATTGCTGTTTTGATTTTGTTCACAGTTATGTTGGTAAAAAGAGAACTGATCTTCAAAAAAATCGAAGACAAGAGAAGAAAATTTGCAGGTATCGGTTTGATGCTTGTAACAATGGTAGCATTAGGTGCAGTGTTTTTGGATTCAGGAATTAAGACAATAACAACTGATGAACCTGCTACTGATTTTAGAGATATTGGTACTGACTTTGTAANNTATTATTGGCCTGCATTAATTTTAATGGGATTAATTCTAGCAGGTTCAGTTACTGGCGCACTAGTTTTAGCAAAACGGGAGGATGTGGAGAATGACCAGCGAGCTAATTGATTTTACACTTGTATCTGTCGCTATGCTGGGCATAGGAATTTACGGTCTTGCAGTTAAACGTAATTTTATCAGGATGCTCTTTGCAGTTGAAATTATCATCAATGCTGCAAATCTAAATCTTGTAGCATTTGGTAGGTTCTTACCTCACAGTGGTGGTCAGACTATGGCATTGTTTTCCATTGCAATCGCTGCAGCTGAAGTTGCAGTTGGATTGTCATTGATCATTGTAGCTTATCGCATGTATCAAAATGTCGATATTGCAGACTTTAGGAGTTTGAAAGGATAATGGAGTATGCGTTATTACAGGCAGTTTTCTTGCCATTACTTTTATCACCAGTAGCATACATTATTGGTAGAAAAGTAGGGCCAACTCCTGCAATGTGGTTTACATTTGCAATTCTGCTGTATACTACAATTCTTGTAATTAATGCCGCACTATCTGGAACTGTCGAGGAGCATTATCCATGGACTGAACAGTTTGGTGAGTTTGGTTTCCTCTTAGATGGATTAGCATCACCATTTGCAATCATCATCTATGTGCTATCTACAATCTTGGCACTTTACTCAAAGCCATACATGATTCACAAATTCCATGAACAATTTGAAGAAGAACAAAAAATTGTGCACTCTGGAACTGGACAGACTTCAATCGTAGAATCATCATCTCTTTCAAATTATGTAAATGCCAAATCTGGACTTTACTTTGCACTGTATCTTGTATTTGCAATGGGAATGCTTGGAACAGTTCTTGCAACTAATCTGATTGAATTTTATATCTTCTTTGAGGTGATGTTGATTCCTGGTTTCTTTTTGGTTGCTCTTTGGGGTGACGGTCCAAGAAGAAAGATTGGTTTAATGTTCTTGTTTTGGACTCATGCAGGTGCAGTAGTTTTACTATTAGGATTTTTGATGATTGGTTTGACCCTTGGGAGTTTTGACTTTGCCGATATCAAAGAATCTGAAATTCCAGCAGATATTGCAATGTATTCTGCTGTTGCTATTTCAATTGGACTAGGTGTTAAACTGGCAGTCTTTCTGTTCCATGTTTGGTTACCATACGTCCACGGTTCAGCACCTACACCAATCAGTGCATTGTTGTCTCCAGCAATGATCGGAATCGGAGCTTATGGTATTTTCAGATTAATTGTAGAATTTTTGCCATTAACATTTGCAGAACTATCTATTTGGTTCCATATCTGGGGTCTTGTTACAATGATTTATGGTGGTGCAATGGCACTGATGCAAGATGATTTGAAACGCCTACTTGCTTATTCTAGTATAAGTCAGATGGGCTATCTTTTGTTTGGAATCGGCTCAATGTCTGTACTTGGTCTTTCTGGTGCAGAGATGATGTATATCACACACGGGATTGGAAAAGGCATTCTCTTCATGATGGCTGGTGTTGTCATTGTTAAAGTTGGAACAAGAAGCATTTCCAAATTAGGAGGATTGGCAGGAAAGATGCCAATCACTGCAACATGTGCCGTTATTGGCGCATTAACAATCATGGGNGTTCCTCCAACAAGTGGCTTNATGGGTGAGTGGATTCTCTTTTACGGTGCATTAGAAACTGCTATTGAAGAAGGTTCAACACTTCGAGCAGTAACATTTGGTTTAGGTCTTGTTGCAACTGTACTTACAATGTCTTACATGCTTTGGATGCTAAAACGTGTGTTCTTTGGAAAAACTCCAGAACATCTTGAAAATGTGAAAGAAGGAAGTTGGTACATGACTGCACCAATGATGGTATTGGCAGGATTTTCAATCGTGGTTGGAATTTATCCAGATATTTTCTTGAAAACAATTATTCCATACATGAATGGAGTGTTGGGAGTTTAGATTATGGCAACAGAAGCTATCGGATTACCATTTGAAGCAAGTTCATTAAGTGTATGGCTTGTTTGGATTCTTCCATTTGCAGCAGCTTTGATTATGCCAGGAGTTGGTAAAATATCAAAGAATGCAACTGGTTATGTTGCAGTAGGATTTGCTTTGATGAGTGCATTATCTGCAGCATCATTATTGCCAATGGCACTTGAAGGTCATGAAATTCACAAGCAAATCATGTGGATTGAAGCAATTGGTCTGAAAGGCGGTGTCTTAGCTGACCCATTATCAGTAATAATGGCTAATGTGGTTGGTTGGATTTCATTCCTCATCATGATTTACAGTACTGGTTACATGAAAGGTGACAAAGACATTACAAGATTCTGGTTCTGGATGATGTTCTTTATTGGTTCCATGCAGTTAATTGTACTATCTGATAACTTGCTCCAAGTCTTCTTTGGTTGGGAAGGTGTGGGTCTTGCATCATATGCTCTGATTAGCTTTTGGTATCGCGATAAAAAGAAAGATCACGTTGGTGTTGAAGGACGTACAGTTCTTGGAATGTTAGATTACTATGCTCCAACACATGCTGGAATGAAGGCATTCATCATGACCAAAGTCGGTGATGTGATGATGATTGCTGGTATGCTTTTGATATTCTTGTTTGCAGGTACATTTGGATTCAAAGAACTAATGCACGAAACTGAATGGGCAACTACGATGGCTGCTCAGGGATTGCTAGTTCCTGCATTTGTTTTACTGTTTGGCGGTGCTATAGGAAAGTCAGCACAATTCCCACTAAATGAATGGCTCTTAGAAGCAATGACTGGTCCAACTGCAGTTTCTGCATTGATTCATGCAGCAACAATGGTAAAAGCAGGTGTATTCTTGGTTGCAAGAATTGGTCCACTTGTATTTGCTTTAGCTGCTGCAGGAATTATGGCTGATCAATTCTTTGAGATTGTTGCCTGGGTTGGTGCAATTACTGCATTATTGCTTGCAACACAAGGTATGGTTAACAATGAAATTAAGAAAGTTCTTGCATATTCTACTGGCTCTCAAATCGGTTACATGATGATGGCCTTGGGCGTTGCAGGACTATCTCATCAATATGTTGATGGTTATACAGCAGGATTTTTCCATTTAATTTCTCACGCAATGTTCAAAGCTTCATTATTCATGGCAGCAGGTTCATTGTTACACATTGTTGGTTCTCGATTCATGAGNGATATGGGTGGATTGAGAAAACATATGAAGAAAACTTATGCATTCATGTGGGCAGCAGGTCTTGGTCTGATGGGTGCACCATTTATCACAACAGGTTTCTGGAGTAAGGATGCAATATTTGCAGCAGTATATACATCTGGAAATGAATGGGCTTTACCACTTTATGTAATNGCTGTACTAACTGCAGTTATCACTGCATTCTATACAACAAGAATGATTGGATTGGTCTTCTTTGGAAAGAAGAGCAAACACATCGAAAAGATGGAAGAAGAAGGACATCACATTCACGAAGCTTCACTATCAATGTGGGTTCCATATGGCATTCTTGCAGTACTTACAATCGGCATTGGTCTTATTGGATTGTCTACAGAAGAAGGACTACA
>Ga0051980_10000662_pt1 | contig 25854 bp, 35 predicted proteins | sample CryGey13umfilter_2_FD_55014 | JGI IMG/M metagenome (GOLD analysis project Ga0051980, IMG submission 55014) | Groundwater microbial communities from aquifer in Utah, USA - Crystal Geyser 4/9/14 3 um filter | ecosystem: Environmental > Aquatic > Deep subsurface > Groundwater | place: USA: Utah...
ATTATTCCCTTGTGTTTTTGGAGGATGTTGTAGATGGTACGCCATGTTGGGAGTGTGGGTGGGAGCTCGGGGAATTCTTGCTTGAGGGGTTCGTAGAGCACGCCATTGAGTTCTTTGACAATTGCGTGGTCGAGGGCGTCGTTTATACAGGCGTCGGCGGCTATGTTCAGTCGGACGGGGTCAAGGTTCTTTCGGCGCAAGTCGCCCCGGACGATGTGGCCGAGTTCATGGCAGAGAAGCGTGCGCTTTTGCACGGGGGTGCCGGTGGTGTATGCTTTGCCAAGGATTATTTCGTATTTGTCTTGGACGATATGGACGCAGGCCGTGGGGATGGCGGGGTCTTCGCGAAGGGAGATTCCGCTTTTACGCAGGGTCGCGAGAAAGGCTTTGCGGGAGAAAATCATTGCTCATTTCCTTTTTCGTCTTTCTTTCTTTCGCGCCATATGCGCCCCGCTTCTGCCACGGCTTCGCGGAGGGCGTTAGTGACCTCTTCATCACTTGCCCCGGCGGCGATTTCTAGTTCACCATGGGGGGTAGAGCGTGTGCGCTCTGCAAGACCCTCGCTTAGGTTTTTCAGAAAATCGCGCCGAAAGTCGGGGCCGCCAAAAGTCCAGACCTTAATAAGGGACGCCTTTATGGTCTGAGGCGTGCCGTGGTGGAAGATGTCGGTTGAGAGATTTACGAGTTCTGGGATGCTCAGGGTCGAGAGGAGTTTGGGGTTTTCGTTTATGGCCTCGATTACGCCTTGGGGGTTTAGTCTGGACTGCTGGCGCGCTGTCCAGCGGGTAATTATCTCGTCGATAATCAAGGGGGTGAAGATGCCGGCGAGTATTTTGCGCTCGTCGAGGAATTCTTCCTGGGCGTCGGGGATAGATTGAGCGTTCAGGAATTCAAAGGCCCAATCGACTTGGCGCGCGGATGGATTTGGGAGGATGGGCGCGGGGAAGAGGTCGCCAAGGGGGAATCCTGCAAGGTCGACGTTCCATTTGGATTCCAGGAACTCCCACTCATACGTTAAGGGGAAGAAAATCAATCGGGCGCTAAGCGCTCGGCCGGTTTCGTGGCTTAGCCACGAACCGGTTTCGACCGGCTGCATGGCACAAAGTATCCGGGTGTTGGGATGGAGGGAGATGCCCCGGACGGTGTGGGAGGCGAGGAGTGTTAAAAGGGCGCCATGGACATCACGGGACGCCTTATCAAGTTCGTCGATGAAGATGAGCCGAGGCGCAACGCTCGCTTCCTGTGCCCAAGTGGGGATAGTCCAATTTGTTGTGGAGGAGGGGGCATCGACTATGGGGAGACCGAGGATATCTTCGGGTAAAGCGGTGCCTGGTAGGAGGATGGTTATGGGGAGGTTGAGGTCCCGGGAGAGAGTAAAGGCGCGGGCAGTCTTGCCGACGCCCGTCGGGCCGATAAGGCAAGGGGTGAGAGAACCCCCCTGTTGGAGAGCCAGTTTGATTGCTCTCATTGCACTTTCCTCCATTCTTCGATGATTTCCTTGACGGCTGCTGCGACAGCCGCCTCAATCCCATCATCCTCGCGGATGATGTTACCACTGGCAATAGCGTTCGCAGTGAATTCTTCGCACTGCTGAGCAGTGCCTTGGGTCCAGACATGGACCAGTACATGCTGCACGAACTCGGGCGAACCCGAGTCCATGATTTCTCGGCTGTATGTAACCANNTCCGGNATTGCATTCATTTNATTCCCCTTTCTTTCCAGTTTGAGGCAATCGTGTTGAGTGCCTCATCAATCGCTGCTTCCATCTTCTCGGTAATGGGCAAGGTAACATTCTTGCCACTGGAAGCGTTCCTTAAAAACGCTTCACAGTCCTCGTACGTTCCCTTAGTCCAGACTTGAACTAGCACATGTTGCACGAACTCCGGATTCCCGGAGCTCATGATAGTGGCCGCATCCGCGACCAGTTCCGGGATTGTTGCTTCTCGGGTGTTTTCCATGATTTCTCCATTCCATTAAGGGACTTTGACCAGCAAACGTTGGGTAGCTTCACCCAACGACAACGTGAAGTACTCGTACAAGCCGAACTTGCACGAGACTTCAACCCGTCCCGGGTCACGCTTCCAAGTGCGCACTTTACCGATGCGCACTGTGGCTACACAGTTACGATTGTCCAAATAGGACACTTGCGTCCCCCCTTTCAGAGCACGCACTTCATCCCCGGTCATACGGCGATACAACGCCCTTTCGGGCGTCTTACGATGATCACCACGAAGTGCTAACAGCAGAAGGGTGTTGTTTTCCATGATCCTCTCCTGTCCGGATGCTGCGTAAGGTTCAGAACCATCATTGTCTTACCTCCTATACGACGAACGAACTAGCGGCGATCCGCGCCGCTTCAAACCCCCCCATACCTAGCCGCTGCGGCGACGCCAGCCTTGGCAACAGCCGGATTGCTGCTACCACAGGCCGCTATCGGGGCGCCATTCCTTTCAAAAAAGGGCCCGCTAGGGCATCCCCTAGTCGAGGTATCTCCGAACTATGTCGAGAGCATCGCCCTCCACCGGGTGACAGGGGCGGAACCCGGCTTCGCGCAGGGCGCCGTTCGAGAGGCGGCGGAACTGCCAGAGCTCCACGAGGGCATTCAACGTTGGGACATGCCCATAGGCATCCGACCAGAGCGCTTCGGCTGTCGGTATGCCGACACCGGCTTCGCGGGCGAACCATGTCGCCCACCGGTCCCGGTGGATGGCATTGGCGAGACGGCGACACTCCGGCGTATTGGGGAACAGCTTGACCGACGCGGCTTGATTGCCGCACCCGGCGGTGCCGAGACACCTTACGGCCAGATGGCCGCTCACAGGTTCGGAGTTCAGCCTTGTCCCCGAACCACCGCAATGGTTCAGGAACGTCGATTGTTCGGGGGACAGCTTGATGTCCCCGGTCAGCACTCCGACCGACCAGGGCAGTTCGGCTGCCCTGGGGAAGACTGTCGCAAAGGTGGCGTCTTGGTCCGCGTTCGACTGACGGAAATCGGGGTTCATGTTTCCTCCATTCAAAGGGTGCCGGGATGGCAGCAACAGGCTGCGGCGCGGCGGCAAAAATGTCAAGTCGGCCGGCGCTTTCCCAGAAACAGCGCTAGTTTTATAGTTTTTTGCGTTAAGTTACAGTGTCAAGTTAGTGATTTTGTGGGGATGCCAATGGCATAGCGAGGCTGCGAACCAGGTGTAAAGTACGTAGAAAAGAATCAAAAAACGCGTAAGAAAGGGCATTTTGAAGCCTTTGAAACTATGCACCATTTGTCATAAATAGATTGTTTTAAGTGGTTGATTTTTAAGAGGGATAGGGGTAAAAATGGGGTAAATAATATAAAAAATCGTGGTTTTTTGCGATTAACACTGCTGTTTGGTATAGAGTATAATATTTTACATATGACACTGTCATAAAAATATGACAATGTCATAATTTTTTGGTCTACGCCACGTGTCTTATTAAAAAAAAGTATGTTTACTATATATATATATATTATTCTTAGTTTTTAGCCTAGGGCCCTTTTCAGGGGGATGTGGTTGATTGCAAACGAATTTCCGCAAATTTCTATGACATTGTACTGTAAAGTAATTTAATCAAAACCGCGAAACGGCGTAAGGTTTTTCAGTGATTTTTCGTGATTATTTTCGATTGTTGTTTGGAATCAAGCACTTGCGAGCCTCGATTCCTTGACTATTGGCAATGTAGTTGCGGTAAAAGCNGCATGCCCCGTGCTGGNCAATACAGCNCCGTGGCGCGATTTTCGCCCTTGGGTAGCTATAGGGATACCTTTTCGGCCCGTTCGCGCCTCCTAAGCCCGTGGAACAGCCGTGAAACGGCCATAATGGGGCTGTAGATAGCCTTTGTGGTAGCAGAGATATGCCCATTGCTGGCCAATACAGCCTCGTGGCGAGGTTTTAAGGCTTAGGTGGCTATGGGACTATGGAGAGGCTGTACGAAGGGCGTGTAGGAGCCATAAGCCCCCGACGTATGGAGTTTTTAGCAACAACCCCCCCGCAGGTCTTGTTAGAAGGGTGCTGCTGGTGCTGCTGGTACTGCTGGTACTGCTGGTACTGCTGGTACTGCTGGCGCTGCTGGTACTGCTGGCGTTGCTTGGCGCTGCTGGCGTTGCTTGGCGCTGCTTGGCGTTTTCGCGTTGGCGTGCAAGTCTGTGATTGCGGCATGTGCCGCTCTTTCAGGAGTGAATCATGACTAAGATTTTCGAAGGGCGTGTCTCTGTGGTGAAGAATACGAAGGGAGAAATTTCCCTTCGTAAGGACGAGAATGGGGCGTTTTCTTCGGAAAACGCGCAAGAGCTTCGCGAGTGTCTTCAGAAGTTGTCGCAAAAACTGCACCTTTCGGTGAACAAGTATTCGTTGTTTAAGGCACCGAGCGGTACAGAATCTGTGCTGCTGGTCAACCGGTTCGGACAGCCATATCTGGCTGTCCTGCCAAAGGGCGCTTCGGCGCCCGGCGGCCGAAAGGCCAGTGTCACGAAGTTGGCTTGAGAGCTTGATGCCCGCGCTTCGGCGCGGGCATTTTTTTATCTGCGCGATATGACAATGGCATTATCTGTTTGATATGCCAACGGCATTATCTGTTTGATATGCTAACGGCATTATCTGTTTGATATGCCAACGGCGTTGTCTGCGCGATATGCCAACGGCGTATAGGCAGGTGGGGGGGGTACATGGATTTGAAAAAACGAGGCCCCCGGTAAGTGTAGTAAGCCTCATAAACCGAGATCCAAAAATCCAAAATTACGAAATATGTAAATATGCCAATATGCCAACGGAGTAATCCAAAAATATGTCAACGGTGTAATCCAAAAATATGCCAATATGCTAACCACGAAATATGCCAACGGCGTAATCCAAAAATATGCCAACGGCGTAATCCAAAAATATGCCAATATGTCAACAGCGTAATCCAAAAATATGTCAACGGCGTAATCCAAAAATATGCCAATATGCTAACCACGAAATATGCCAATATGCCAACGGCGTAATCCAAAAATATGCCAACGGTGTAATCCAAAAATATGTCAACGGCGTAATCCAAAAATATGCCAACGGCGTAATCAAAAAATATGCCAATATAATAACCACGAAATATGCCAACGGCCAATGGTGAAGCCCAAAAGTCCCCCTTGACAACGGCGCGCCCCGTTGTGCTATAGTTTTATCATGGATAACATGCCTCTGAACCACACGAAGTGGAATGACAGGCTTGCTTTCGACGTGGCACTTACGCTCGAAGGCAGTGGTGAGTCGCTCCAGGAAATTGTCGAGCGGCACCGTATCAGTGCTAGCGATATCGTCGTGTATAGCGCCGACCCGGTGTTTTTGAAGAAAGTCGATCACTACCGTGGCGAAATACGGGACAAGGGTCTGACGTTCAGACTCAAGGCACGCGCTCAGGCTGAGGAGTTGCTGACGACTTCGTGGTTATTGATACACGATTCCATCGTCCCCCCCGCNGTCAAGGCCGACCTGATAAAATCCACCATAAAGTGGAGCGGGTTGGAAGCGAAGGGAGAGGTAGCCGCCGAATCGCCCGGTGTGAGTATCACGATCAATTTAGGAAACGATGCTCGTGATGCGCGGACCATTACACAGGTCGCGGATGCCGATTGACAAGCTACCCGCATGTCATTAAAAATCGACTACACGCCGCCGCCCACGGGTAAGAAGTTCATGGCGTCCGACGCCAGGATGCGCGTGCTCATGGGCCCTGTTGGTTCCGGTAAATCCGTAACTTCCTGTTTCGAGATCGTGCGCCGTGCGGCCATGCAGAAACCCAACCCGCAGGGGATTCGGAAAACGCGTGCAGCAGTCGTTCGGGAGACGGCTCGCCAGTTGCAGGACACCACGATCAAGACTTTTCTCGATTGGTTTCCGCCGGGGCAGTGCGGAGAGTTCATGCGCACCACCAAGACCTATTTTTTCAAGGTGGGGGACGTGGAGTGCGAGATCATGTTCCGGGCGCTGGATGATGCCGACGACGTTGCCAACATGAGTTCGCTGGAACTGACGTTCACGTGGTTCAACGAGTGCAGGGACATCCACCCGGACATCATAGATGCCATGTCCAAGCGCATAGGGCGGTTTCCAGCTGTCAAGGATGGTGGGCCGACGTGGTATGGCATGTGGGGAGATACCAACCCGCCGGTGATGGAGACGTGGTGGTATTACCAGATGGAGAAACTCGATCCCAAGGATGGTGTTACGCCCATCGAAAACGGTTGGGAAGTGTTCAAACAGCCCTCCGGACGCAGTCCCTATGCCGAGAACATCGAGAATCTGACCGAGGGATACTACGAGCCGGGTGGGCGCTCCGAAAACTACATTCGGGTGTACATCGACGGGGAGTACGGTCTGACACGGGCGGGGCAACCGGTGTTCAAGTATTTTCGGTTGGACTACCACGTGGCGAAGGAACACCTGCGACCCATAATCAACGGGGTTCGCCCTATCGTGGTAGGCGTCGACCTGGGGCTAACGCCGGCGGCGGTCATCGGGCAGGAAGATGCACGGGGGCGGGTACTCATCTTCGCCGAGTGCGTGTCATTCGATATGGGGATACAGCGATTCGTTCGTACCCTGCTCAAGCCGCTGCTCTACGAGCGTTTTTCCGGGGCGCCCGTGCTCGTGGTAATCGACCCGGCGGGGGTGAGCCGGGCACAGACTGATGAGCGCTCGGCGGTGGATATCATCAAAGCCGAAGGACTTCGGGTTATTCCGGCCAAGACCAACAGCATTTCTGCGCGCATGAACGCCGTGGACGAGTATCTCATGCGGCAGGTGGATGGCGACGCGGCATTTCTCATTGACCCGCGATGCACCTGGCTCAAGTCCGCTATGATGGGTGGGTATCGGTTCAAACCCAACGGGGATATCGACAAGAATAAATTTTCGCATTGCGCAGAAGCATTGCAGTACTTGTGTCTGCATGTCTGTGGCATAGATGGCTACTTGGGGCAGCAGCGGCGGGAAATTAGGGTAGCACCCGCACTTGGTTGGACGTGATATACTTGTGCTGGGCTTTTTCCCCCGTCGAGCCATGCTCCGGGGGATTTTTTTCAAGCCCTTGACATAGCTCGCTTTTTCGTGGTAGAAGGCTGCTTAGGAGGGTAGTGCCATGTCCAAATTGTATTCTACGAATCCCAAGATGGACGAATCGGGAATTACTGCGGAGTACGAAGCGTTTTCGATCACCCCTATGCGTGTTATTACGGGTGGTTCTCTGTATATGTGGGCACTGCAAAACCAGAAAGATTTCAATAAGGAACGGACTATTACTCGTCCCGAGGTTCTGCGAAAAGCAGTAAAACTCATCGAGGATGGTCGATACCCGCAAAATGTGATGGAAAACCTTGCCAGTGAGGGCGAAGACTACTGGAAATGGCTGGACTGACTCTTTTGCGAATCGTATCGAATTCCGATCTTGCTCGGCAGGAACAGGAGATCAATGACCGCGAGTTGCAGGAGCGACAGGATCAGCCCGTCATCCTTGGGCTGGTTGCATATCTGCGAAGTAGCTGGGATCGGGCGAAGGCGGCCAAAAGCCCCATTGAGCAGATCATGTTGCATGCGTTGCGCCAGCGCAATGGCGAGTACGAAGCGGACAAACTACAGCAGATTCGGGTGCAGGGTGGATCCGAGATTTACATGATGATCACCGAGGTTAAATGCCGCGCCGCAGAATCCTGGCTTCGCGACATCCTGCTGGATGAAGGTTCACCTCCGTGGGACTTGCAGGCTACTCCCATTCCAGAACTTGGGCCGACACAGGCCAAGGAAGTGCAGGATATTTTTGCCGAGCGTGTGCTCAAGATGGTGGAGGCATTCGGTCAGGCTCCCACACAGGAGGAAATAGCCGAGCTTCGGGAGGTGGTTAGCCAGGACTATCGGTTTGCCATTCTGCAACGGGCGCAAGCGCGCGCGGACAGGATGAAACTCAGGATTCAGGATCAGTTCGTTCAAGGCGGCTGGGAACAGGCGTTCAACGACTTCATTACCGACCTCGTGACATTTCCTGCGGCTTTCATCAAAGGGCCGGTCGTTCGCCGACAGCGTATCCTGGAATGGAAGACCAACGCGGATGGAAGAACGGTTGTCGAGCCGGGTGAGCGACTTGGCCCGGAATACGAACGGGTTGATCCGTTTTTCGTATACCCGGAGCCGGGGGTCGGTAACCTCAACGAAGGATATCTGTTCGAACTCCACCCGCTGAGCCGGATGCAATTGTCCGATCTTATTGGGGTACCGGGGTATGACGAGGATGCCATCCGCAAGCTGCTGGATATCGGCAATGCGCAATCCTGGGTCAATGAGCCGGTGGAAATTCAGAAGAACGAAGAAGAGCGCAAATTCTACTCGTACTTGAAGCCGACGACCGAGTACGACGCTCTGGAGTTCTGGGGGAAAGTCAGCGGCAAGATGCTGCGGGAATGGGGAATGCCGGAAGAGGAAGTTCCGGACGAGGCGCGCGAGTACGATGCCAATGTCTGGACAGTGGGTAACTTCGTTATCAAGGCAGTACTCAACTACGATCCGCTGGGTGAAAAACCCTATACCAAGACTTCCTTCATCAAGTGCCCAGGGGCTTTTTGGGGGAAGGGTATTCCGGAGATCATCGAGGATTTGCAAGGCGTGTGTAACGCTGCCGCGCGCGCCCTGGTCAATAACATGGGGATTTCTTCCGGGCCGCAGGTCGAGGTCAACATCGAGCGGCTGCCCGCCAACGAGGAAATCACGCAGCTCGCTCCGTGGAAGATCTGGCAGACGATCAACGACCCTGTAGGGTCGAGTGCCCCAGCTATTCGTTTCACGCAACCCGATTCGCGTGCATCCGAGCTTGTAGCGGTTTATGAGAAATTCAGTCGCCTGGCAGATGACCATTCGGGTATTCCAGCCTATGTATACGGTGATTTGAACGTACAAGGTGCCGGGCGAACGTCGTCCGGGTTGTCCATGCTCATGGGAGCGGCAGGCAAGGGGATTCGGCAGGTTGTGATGCACATTGACGCGGATGTGGTGAAACCCATCATACAACGCCAGTTTGTGTACAATATGCGTTATGACGAGGATGAGTCGATCAAAGGTGATGTCGAGGTGGTAGCCAAAGGCGCGATTAATCTCGCGGTCAAGGAAACCGTCAATGTTCGGCGTATCGAGTTTCTCAATGCGACTGCTAATCCCATCGACATCGAGATCATGGGTAAGGAAGGACGTGCCACTATCCTTCGCGAGGTGGCAAGAGGCTTGCAAATGCCTTCGGACGAGGTTGTGCCGTCCAGAGAAAAAGAAAAATTCAGGAGCCAGGTGGTTGCACAGCAACCGCAACAACAAACTCCGCAGCTACCCGATGGTTCTCCCAAGGGTGGAATGGAAGCGAATGTGGTGCAGAGTCGTGTGAGTGGAAGGGCGGCATGATCAAACCCGAGCTTCGCATCGTCAAAACACTTGCACTCATCGTAGGCCAGTATCCGGAATTTCTAGATTGGTTGGTACAATGGGAGTTGCAGGAACTTCGGCGACTTCCTAGTGCCGTCAATAGCCCGGCAGTATTTCAGGGGCGCTGCCAGGTGTTGGGCGAAATTACAGGTTTCGCTAAGGAAGCTCCTGCGTTGGCGGCAAAGTTATGATGTAACTCGCCGACTTTTAATCACGCATACCGATAGGAGCGTTTGACATGGCACTTCCAGAGCAAATTCGCAAACAGACCGAGGCAGTTCAGGAGTTGTACAAGGCTGCGGCCGATAGCACTACTCCGCCTGTTGAAGATGAGGTCATTACTCCGCCTGTCGAGGAATCTGAAGTTGCTCCAGTACCCGCAGATGAGCAAAAAGCGAGTGCTGACGAGGTGCCGGAAGAAACAGTTGCCCAGAAGTACAGGACGCTTCAGGGCATGTACAATGCCGAAGTTCCCCGTTTGCATCAGCANAATCGGGAAATGCAGCAGCGTATCAAGGAAATGGAGCAGTTGTTCGCTTCGATGACCGCTACGCAAACNACCGCTGCACCCGCAGTGGTCGAGCGTCTTGTAACCGATCAGGACGTTGCGGATTATGGCGAGTCGTTGGATGTAATGCGCAAAGTGACGCGAGAGGAACTTGGAATCGTTGCCAAGCGTATTGCCAATATCGAAGCTACATTGCACCAGATGCAGACGCAGGTCGTACCACAGCTTGCATCCGTGACACAGCGCCAGCAACTGACTGCGGAACAGAAGTTCTGGTCAGACCTGGTTGCTGCGGTTCCGAATTTCCGGCAGATCAACGATAACCCGGAGTTTCAAGCCTGGTTGTTGACTGTCGATCCGCTGACTGGCATTGCTCGGCAAACGTACCTTGACGACGCGCAGCACGCACTCGATGCAGCTCGGGTTGCCAATTTCTTCCATATCTGGCTAGAGTCTACTGCTCATCCTGCTGGAACTTCCCCCGCGTCCGAGTTGGAAAAACAGATTTCTCCCGGTCGCTCGCGTAGCACCGGAACTTCTGCGACTACCAGTCAGGGTAAAATGTACACTCCGTCCGACATCCAGAAATTTTTCAATGATGTTCGTATCGGAAGGTACAAAGGTCGGGAGCAGGAACGTTCTCGTATCGAACGCGATATTTTCGCTGCACAGCGGGAGAATCGCATCCAACGCAATGCTTGATTAAGGAGCTACATCATGGCTTTTCCTGTATCCGGTACTTACCCTCAGCTAAGCGGTAACTTCATTCCCGAAATTTGGGCGGGTAAACTCGTCGAGAATTTCTACGATGCTACTGTGCTCGCAGCGATCTCGAATACTGACTATGAAGGTGAAATTCGACGGTATGGCGATACGGTGAATATCCGCACTACCCCGGAAATCACCATCAATACATACGCAAAAGGGCAGAGTCTGACTGTCGAGACTCCCACCAAGGCGAAGCTGCAACTGCTCATCGACAAGGGTGAGTATTTTGCGGCTATCGAAGACGACGTGGACAAGATTCAAGCGGACATCAACTTGATGGATGCCTGGACGAAAGACGCGTCCGAGCGTATGAAGATTAAGATCGACGAGCGGGTGCTGACTGATATCCTGGTTGGTGTCGCTGCTACCAACAAGGGGGCTACTGCCGGTGCAATATCTGCTTCGTTCAATCTTGGTACTACTGTGGCGCCAGTGGCAGTGACCAAGCTCACCGTGCTTGAACTTCTGGTAGATATCGGTACTGTACTGGACGAAGCCAATGTCCCCGAGGCTGGGCGATACATTGTTATTCCAGCAAAGATGGCGGGGTTGATCAAGAAGTCCGATCTGAAAGATGCCTCCTTGTCCGGTGACAGTACTTCCATCATGCGCAATGGTCGCCTGGGCATGATCGACCGCTTCACTCTGTATGTCAGCCATAACCTGAGCGTAGCGGCTGGGAAGTACAACCTCATTGCTGGGCATAAGATGGGCTTTACGTTTGCATCGCAGATGACGAACGTGGAAACCATCCGGTCTGTGACCACTTTCGGCAACATCATTCGTGGTCTCCAGGTATACGGCTACCAGGTTGTCAAGGGTGATGCCCTGGCTACTGCCGTTGTGACGTTGGCATAGTAGGGGGAAAGGGGGCTTCGGCCCCCTTTTTTACATCATGGCTAAGCATTTCATCAAGGCAGCAATCAAGCATCCTGGTGCTTTGCGTAAAACGTTGGGCGTCAAAAAGGGAGCAACGATTCCCGAAGCGGCGCTTGCTGCGGCTGCTAAAAAACCGGGTAAGTTGGGGCAGCGCGCTCGATTGGCGCAAACATTGCGGAGATTACGAAAATGACCAAGCAGTATATTCGTGTGAAGGCGGATGGGTTCATCTACGAATACAATAAGTACATGGCCGAGAATCCGGCTTGTGAATTAGTCTCTGAAGAGGTTGCCTATCCTGAGCGATTCATGCCGAAAACTGCGGCACGCAGGAAGAAGGGTACTCTGAATTTGACGACTGACGATGTTCCTGAAGCTCCGGCATATACTACCCCTGAACTGGCTCAGGAAGCCGCGAAAGGCTGGCCGAAGTGACACCAAATAACGTCATTAATGAAGTACGGTGGTTGGTTGAGGATACAAAAACGCCGTATCGCTACAGTGATGAATTGCTGCTTGGTTTCGTCAATCAGACTTTTAAGAGAATAGCCTTGATTCGTCCCGATCTGTTTGCGGTTGTCGCTGATATCGCAACAGTACCGGGAACAGTATTGCAGACCTGTCCGGCAGATTCGATCCGACTGGTTGAAATTTTTCAGGTCAAGGGTGGCAATTCGGTTACGGAGGTCAGTCGCACTACATTGAATCAAACGACTCCTGGGTGGCAGCAGGAGGCGTCTGGGCAACCAGTGAATTTCATGCGACACGTTCGCAATCCCAATCAGTTTTTCGTATATCCCGCGCCCGAGGCTGGAGTTGTGCTCATAGGGGAGTATGTCCAGACTCCACCTGACTACACACTTTCTCAAGTAGTTACTTTTCCCGTCGATGCATACTTCCCATCGGTAGTGGATGGTGTGGTATTTTTGGCGGAATCTGTTGATAATGAGCATGTGAATTCCAACCGTGCTAAGTTGTTTCAGGATTCATTTTTGCAGGGTTTTGGGGTGTCGTTGCAGTCGCGTGCGCTTACGGATATCAAAGCTGCCGGGGAAGACTCGAAACAGGTGATTTGATGGGTACTCGTGTTTTTTCTACTCTCGTACCGCGTATACAAGCGTCCGTTCCTGGATGCCCGCAAGCTACCATCGTTCAGTATATTCGTGATGCGGCGATTCGTACATGCGAGCGTACATTGTATTGGCGCTACCAGATACCGCTTTTCGACTTGTCGCCCGGAGTCAGTGAGTATGCGTTTAACAAACCGACGAATGCTGATGTCCATGTAGTCTTCGAGGCACTGGTCAATGGGCGGCCTTTGAAGCGCCTGACAATGGAAAATGCCATCGAACTGTACCCGCAGTGGGNCGATTTATTCAGTGGTATGAGTCTCGAAGATGCGTGGCATTTTGATTCATCCAATCAGTACAATACCAATGTGTATGATGATAAGCAATTCAATGCAAGTGGTGGGGCGACGCTCGATGCTGCGGCATTGGATGCTGCGAGCGCACCACAAGCTATTTGCCAGATAACTNCCGAGCGATATGTCGTTTTGCCTTTGCCGGATGATTCCAAGGCTTATACGTGCCGCATGTTTACGNCACTTAAACCGGCGCATGGCGCTACTGGTATGGATGAGTTTACTTTCAATGAACTCGAAGAAGTAATCATGCATGGGACATTGCAACATCTGCTTGTGCTTCCGCAAGCTGCCTGGTCGGATCGTGAACTGGCTGCGTATCATGCAAAACAGTACGTTTTTCAGGTTGCAGAACGTCGCGCTCGCGCAAATCTAGGGAATGTTCGTGGAATGCTGCAAGTGCATATGCAACCGTTTGGGGCTTGATCATGCCGATTGTGCTTAAAAACAATGCCTCCGGGTTTCTATCTACCCCGATCAGTGCATCTGATCCCTCGATCGTACTTCAGGTTGGGGAAGGAGCTGCTTTCCCGAGTCTTGCTTCGGGCGAGTATTTCTATGCGACGATTCAGTCACTTCTTTCCAGTGATCTTGAGATTGTGAAGGCTACGGTGCGTACAGGTGACGTGCTGACTGTCGTTCGTGCCCAGGAAGGTACTTCGGCATTGTCTTTTGCCGCAGGTAGCCTGGTCGAGTTACGGGTAACGGCACAGTCNGTGCTGGATGCCATCAATGATNGCGTGACGACTGCGCCGGCTACAGGGATAGCTTTTACGCCCTATGGGAACATCGCAGCGACGAATGTGCAGGCTGCCATCCAGGAAGAAGTTGATGACCTTGCAGGGGCTGCTGGGGCTACTGCTGTGGGTTTTACGCCCTATGGGAACCTCGTAGCGACGAATGTACAGACTGCCATTCAGGAAGAGATTAATGACCTTGCTGGGGCTGCTGGGGCCACTGCTGTGGGTTTTACACCCTATGGGAGCATCGCAGCGACGAATGTGCAGGCGGCTGTCCAGGAAGTGATTGATGACGCTGCTGGGGCTGCGATGTTAGCTGTAGTGGCTGGGACTGGGGACGCCATCGAGCTTACGGTAACGCCGGCCATCACGGCGTATGCGAATGGGCAGGTGTTCCAGTTTGCGGCGACGGCGGTAAATACGGGCCCTGTGACAGTGAAGGTTTCGGGTTTGGGGGCTGTGAGTCTTTTCAATCGTTCGGGGGATTCGTGTGTGCTCGGGGACATTATCGTCGGGGATTTGCTGACGATCGTGTTTAGCGCGACTAAATTTTACATGGTCTCCGTGCGGCATCACGGGGGCCTTGAGTTCAAGCCTGTAAATGGCGTTGGCATTGCCACGTCGATCTCGCTTGATACGATCATCAATCATTGGGGCGAAGTCCAGGCGGCCGGGCTGACGCTGACGTTGCCGCTGGCGGATACCTACGTTTCCGGTACCACGATTAGCCTGATGTTTCAGTTTGCTGCCACGATCATAGTCTCAGGCGCGGATACGATCTCGTGGGGGTCGGGAATCGGAACGTCGATGACGTTTCAGGCCGGCGAGACAATAACGTTTGTTAATATTCGGGATAGCACGACGAAAGAATGGTTTGCGATTGGGACCGGTTTCGTGCGCCCGGCGGACGCGACACAGGCGGAGATGGAGGCGGGCACGGAAAGTGCGCTTCGGTTGATGTCGCCGTTGAGAGTCGCGCAGGCAATTAGTGTACTTTCACCTACACCACTGCCAGTTTCTCCATCGGCGCGGCAAACAGTATTGGATGGCCCGGTTGATTCAAGCGGATTTGCTGCATTTGGCGGGGCGACTGGTGGGACAGTAGTGGCTGCTGTGGGGTCGATCTCGGTTACAGCCGCGTTCAGGATGTCCGATAGAATTGGCTCGAAATCGAACCCGTCATGGGCTGGATTAATAATCAATGGAACGATGTACCTGGGCGTGACGGTGAATACCGACGGAACGTTGACGGAATTCGCCACGACTCTTGCACCGTTCTATCAGTTCGGTGGGACGTATAGTGCCAATCTCGGCCAGCGGACCTACAGCATCCAGGAAGCGACGATGAAGGTGGGTGACGGCACAGTGGCAAACCAAGCCTATGATGTTTTCGTTGGCGAGGTTACTGTGGCTGGTGGTGTTGTGACGGCGATTCGCTGGTACGCGATTCAGGGGCGCTATGACAGCGGACCCATTGCGTTCGCGCTTGGCACGACTGTCGATGTGTCCGATTTGATTGGTACCCAGTTCAAGACTGTGAATTTCTGGCTCGAATGCGCTGTGCCTGACCTTGGATTTCTCGTGTATCAGCGCGTACATCCGCCGATCAATGTTACCGGAAACCAACACTTGACGTTTGGCGCAACAAATGAAAACTCAACGAAGGTCGTGATTGGCGCTGGTGGGATATACATGATGAACAGTTCCGGAACCTCCCAGCTTGCTACGCCAGCGTCATGGCGTCTTCGAATTGTAGTGAAACGAGATTGGTAACAATATGGCTATCCTACTCAAAAATAATGCGTCTGGAATTCTTAGTGCAGCAGTCAGTGCTCTGGATACTTCGTTCGTTCTTCAAACCGGCGATGGTGCTGCTTTCCCGAGTCTTGGTTCGGGGGATTACTTCTATGCGACTGTGCAATTAGCTGTCAATGCGCTGGAAATTGTGAAGGTTACAGCACGTGTAGGCGATGTGCTGACTGTTGTCCGGGCTCAGGAAGGTACGTCAGCGCTACCGTTTGATGCTGGCAGCCTGGTCGAGTTACGGGTGACTGCGCAATCTGTGATAGACGTTGCCAGTGACATCGTAGAAGGAAAATATATTGATTACACACCTACGATTTCTGGGGCTACTACTCCAGGAGTTGGTACCTATACATCGCAAAATGGTAGATACGTAGTCAAAGGCAAAGAATGTACTGTTCGCTTCGGAGTTAATTTATTGGGGCATAGTGGAACTGGATGGATGCGACTTGATTTACCAGTTTTACCCGCTAACGGTGCTTATGGAGTAGTTGTGTTTGACCAGGGTACTTATACTGCTGGAGCACAAGTGGCTTGCTATACCGTTCCTGGGTACGCCTATCTTCTTTTTTCTGAGTTTCATAGTGGGGCTACAGTCCTTACTCTGAATATGCCTCCTCCTGCTTTGTTGGATGGACAAATCACTTACGAGATTGCTTAATTTACTGCCATGGCAGGGATCAAAATTGTAGGCTTTCTTGGAATTGCTCCGAAGATTTCACCGGAGTTGCTCCCCAATACTGCTGGGCAGGTTGCGACGAATTGCAAGTTCTATTCGGGCGATTTGATTCCGTACTCTCAGCCTGTCATTATTGCAAATACAGGTCGAACTGGTGCAATTGGAACTCTGTTTGCATTACGTGATCCTGTTACTGGTGCAAAAAAGTGGCTTTCGTGGCTTACTGATGTAGACATTGCCATAGCTTCCAAGACTGATAAAGCCGAGCAACGGTTCTACTACACCGGGGATGGTAGCCCCAAAGTCAGTAACTACGTGTTGGCAACGGCGGGTGCTGGCCCATACCCTGCAACGAGTTATGATCTGGGATTGTCGCCGCCTGACAATAGTGCGCAATTGGTAGCTACGGCTATCCCATTTACCGAAAAAACAACGGTGTCCTATACCCGTGATGCAGCTAGTGTCGTTACCATAGTGACTTCAGCACCGCATAATTTGCGTGCCAACAGTCCGGTAACTGTATCTGGGTTTGGCTACAGCCTTGGTGATTACAAACAAAATCCATCTACGCGTACTGGTACCTACAACCAACCGTTAGGGACGCTTTCGATGCTCATCAGCGTGGCAAATCACGGGCTTCAGGCGGGCATGGTGGCAAACCTTCAATTCAGTGCACATGCAAGCATTGATGGTGCATATTCGGTCAATATTGTTGACGACAACACGTTTGCTATCACAGCTCCTACTGCTGCGGCGCGTGCAGGCACTATTACATGGACAAATTCAGGGGACACGACGATCCACATAACCATGACTGCACATGGCTTGGTGAATGGCACGCAGGTTACGCTGGAGTTCACATCGGGTACTGCCGTAGATGGTAATTATACATTGTCCAACGCCACTACAGACGCGTTCGATATTGTTGCAACAGTGCCGGCGGCAACGAGCGGGATTGTGCGACGGGACAATCGTAGTCTGAATGCAACCAATGTAGAAATCACAATAGTTGACGATACGACATTTACTTATTTCAGTCCCGGTCCACAGATATCTACGACTCTCAGTAGCGAAGGCAAGATCAATCTTGGGGGGCTGACACAGGCTCGTTCTTATACTTTCACGTGGATTACTCCGTGGGATGAAGAGTCGATTGCGGCCAAACCGTCCGAGAATCTGTTTATCAAGGAAGGTGTAGTTGTTACAGTGTCCAATATCCCAGTAGCCAAGCCTGCTGGAAATAACTTCGTGCGGGGTGTGAAGCTATATCGGACACTGGCAGCGGCATCAGGGACTGAGTACTACTTTCTCGATACACTCTGGTTTCCTACGGGATTGGCGAAGGTACAGCGCACCGCTAATGTTTCTCATGTCACATTATTGTATCCGCATAATTTGTCAATTGAGGATCGCTTCAAAATCAGTGGTTGCACTGAATCTTCATTCGATATTACTGATGGAATTGTGACAGATGTAATCGACGACTATATATTTGAGTATTCACAAACAAGTTATAACCTTAGTGAAATCTTGGTCGGTGCTGGTATTCTGTATCATGACATATCTGAAAATCCACCAATCAGTGTTGCCCGGTACTGGGGAGATGGTGGAGTGTATACGTTCACGGATGATTTTGAATCTCGTGATTTGTTCGATATTCTTGGTACGGACGAATACGATCCACCACCCACAGAACTCAAAGGGCTGACCGTTATTCAGAACAATGTTCTGTGTGGTTTCGTTGGAAATACCCTGTATTTTTCAGAGCCGGCGCGCCCGCATGCCTGGCCTGCGGCATATGCAATCAATTTAGACTATAGCATAGTTGGCATTGCCGTTATCAGCGGGTCTGCATTGGTGACTACTGAAGCATATCCGTATCTCGTTTCAGGAAGCGACCCGGCCAATGGCATGGCGACCGCCCGCATCAATGCTAATTACCCGTGCTTGAGCAAGAACAGCATGGTGACGATGGGTTATGGTGTCGTGTATTCGACGCACGAGGGTCTTGCTGTGTATTCGCCTAGTAGCGGGCAAGCCATCATTACCGCGTTGCTGTACAACAATAGTACCTGGAAGGCCGATGTCGATCCGAAAACGGTCATTGCGGAATACTACGGGGGTGACTATATTGCATCTCATTCCGCTGGAATGTTCGTTTTTACGCATGATCCCAAGATAGGGGGTTTTTTCACGGATGTCGATTACAGTTTTTCAGCGTCCTGGTATGACGCCATCGACGGTATTGTGTACTACGTTAGCGGCGCTACCGGCGATATTTACGAATGGGATAACTCTGCGCAGCCGGCTACGACGCTGAAATGGAAATCCAAGGTTATATCTACCAAGGATATGATTAATCTCGGTGCAGCCCGAGTAGTCGCGGATTATGCTGCGGACACAATTATTTTCAGATTGTGGACAGACAAACAGCTGCTGCTTGAAACACCTGTTGCAACTTCTGGCATGTTTCGGTTGCCTACTGGGTATCGTAGTGATACATTCGAGGTCGAGGTAGAGGGAAATGCACGAGTGCGAGCCATTTACTTGGCGGAAACACCACTTGGCTTGAAGGAAGTCTAATGGCTGCACGTGGCCCGCGATTTATAGCAATCCCGGCTATCCCGCAAGGGAGCTTGAACGACTGGCAATTCAATACATTGACTGCCATGAAGGAGAATATCGAACTGCTCACTGGTGCCCGAGGAGTAACCAACGATGTACGAGCAATCGTTACAGGGCAGGTTACGCTACCCAACCCAGCGGCGCAGACCATGACCCGTGTGACTGCGCAAGGCAATGGATTTACCATAGGGGGAGTCATCGTGCCAAGCCTCGAAGATCATGGCAAGCTGATTCAGGACGTTCAGCAACTTAGTAATGACGTAGCTAACTTGCAGGCAACCGTAAATACACTGATCAATCAATTGAGGGGGTGAGCATGCCAAATTTTGCTGGAGTTAGCGAACAAACAGTTAGCCAGGGCGGTGCGGAATCTCCTCAAGCGTTGGAGGCGCAGATCAATCAGTTTGCTGCTCAGAATCCACAAGCAGTAGAAGCTATTCGAGTGGCAATCCAGCAGGTAATGCAGACCGGCGAATTGACACCGCAGGAACTGAATATGGTCATTCAGTTGGCTACGGTTGCGGCTCAGAATCCGGAGATGTACCCCAATGTCCGGAAGTTTGCCATTCAAAATGGCATTGCCACAGAGCAGGATTTGCCGCTTCAATACGACCAGGGATTGGTGTTTGTTCTTCTCCTTGCAGCGCGTGCCGTGAAATCGGGTGGTGGAACCCAGCCTGTACCTTCATTGGCAGAGGGTGGGGAAGTACCGCAAACTGGGCCAGTCAAAGCGCACGAGGGTGAATATGTGGTACCTGCGAATGTGGTTAAAATGAAGGGTAAGGAATTTTTCGATAACCTTGTTGAGAAATATAAGTGACTATATTGTCCATTGAAATGTTGACTCCTGAACGGGTTACTGAATTGTGGCCGGTTTTGGAGCCATATTTCAGTGCTGCTTGCGAGAGCAACGAGATTGCCAAAGACGAGATGAGCGTCAAGGATATTTACTTGCTTGCTGTTACTGGGTTGGTAGCTATCTTCGTTGGGTTTGAGAACAACAAACCTGCATGTGCCATAGGAATTCAGTTTAATATGACAAATGGACGTAAATGTGCCGATGTCATAGCAATGGCTGGACGAGGGTTGTTACGCTTCAAAGCTGCGTACTGGCACATCATTCTCGAATGGCTCAAAAGCAACGAAGTGAGGTACCTAGATGCCTATGTACCCGAACGACATACCAAGTTGTATTTGCATCGTTTCGGATTCAATAAATCATGTGCTTATGTTAGGATGGCTCTTTAGGAGGTTCCTATGATTCTACTCAATGCAGTAACGATTACAGGAAGCGGAGCACCAGTCATTGACGATGTGCATTATGTTTTCGATGACAGTACGTCGTTTCAGGTTACTGGATCGACTACTTCTGGTACGGGAACCGCCACGACGAACATCGAGGTGTCGAATGATGGAGTAAATTACATGGTTCTCGGCACAGTTTCGCTTGCTTTAGGAATTGCAACAGTTACGGATGGATTCGTGTCTAGCGCTCGGTGGAAGCATACGCGGGCGAATGTGACTGCGATTTCTGGCATTGGCGCGACGATCACAGTTACGATGGAGACTTAAAAATAACTGTTCCCCGCTCTAAAGGACGGGGCTTTCCACTACATCATGGAGACCACGATGCGCGAATTTAGTATGTGCCAACAAGTGACAAGGTTTGCAATAGTTTCTCGGAGCAACGTCTGATGACAGTTTCTGTGAATTCTCGTCTTGGTGGAAAGGTGAACTCTTCATACATCCTCCTTAGTGTCGGCATTCCGATTTGCCTGGCTCCGAGCGGTAGCGTTGCGGCGAACGGGGCGCTGACGCTTGGCATCGCCTACGCGACGACGCTGGATGGCGGCGTCTGGACATTCCTGCCGGCGGGAGCAGCCTATGCGGGTTCGGTTGCGGGTTTCTACTGGGTCGTGATGTCGAGCACGAACACGACCATCGGCACGATCTACAACAACATCTACGTCCCCGGCATCGATTCGTTCGACATTCCGGCCAATCCGACGCCAATCGTCGCTGCTGGGCCTGGGGCATTCGTTGGGGTTACTGGGGATGTGACGGCTGCATCGGTTTTGCTGCCGGGGGGAGCACTTGGGAAGAATGGGCTTCTGCGGGTGGAGCTCATTGGGGACAACAATTCGAGCGCGACTACTAAGGGCTACACCGTTAAGCTTAACGGGTTCGGCTTGATTGGTACGATTAGCCCGACTACGACTGTCTATACACGTCTTATCGGGGCAATGCAAAATATGGGCAGGGAAGATCGCCAACACTGGAGTGGATGGTTCTATTTTGGGTCTATTACAGTTGATCTGGCGGCTTCGTATTCGACCTCGATCGACACCTCCATTGATACGACTTTGACCCTCGTGCTGTCCAAAAGCGTCGACTCCGCCGCCGACTGGTCCGCCGCCCGGAGTTTGCATGTGGAGGTGCTGCCGTCATGATCAAACTCTACGGCATCAGGGACTACGACACCGTCATGGCATTGCTGGGGCCGAAGTACGTCTGGTTCGATGGTCTAGTGATTCGGGTCTTTACGGGCGCAGACATTCCGCCGCCTCCGCCGCCGATGCCGGTGATGATCGAGGAGAAGGTGGCGCTCGATGCGCTCGTTGCCGCGGGCAAGACGCCCGCAGAGGCGCGGACGTTGCTGGATGCCGCGGCCGGCGCAACGGTGAAGGTGATTTGAGATGGCAGTAACGATCAATCCGCGCATCGCGTCTGGAAATTTACATGCCCAATGGTTGATTTCGCGGGCATTTTTGACTTCCTCTTTGACGGGAACACCGATTGTTGCTGCACAGCCTGGAATGATCATTCGAGTGCTGTCGATGTGCGTGATTGCGGCGGGGAATGTCTCGGTGTCGCTTGGATCGAACAGCACGGCAATTACATCTGCGAAGCCGGTTGCGGCGAATGGTGGGTTCGTTTTGCCCTATGCTGAGCGCGGTTGGTTTGAGACGGCCACGGGAGAAGCTCTGACGTTGATTCTGAGTTCTCCGGTGACGACTGCTGTTGATGTAACTTACGAGGTGGAGTAATGGGATTTCTCGATTTCTTCAAGCGCAGGAAGGTCGTTGTTGCGGGGCACGTCAGTGCGCATGCGCCGAAGTTCTTTGGCGAGATGCGCAAAGGGATGTGGGTCGTGTCGGAAGAGCGTATCGGCATCATCCGGGAAATCAATGATGAGGGCATTGCAGATGTCATGCTTGTGCAGGACGACGGCACGAATCTAATGGCGATTTCGACGCTGGCGGGAAATTTGCGAATGGCGAAACTCGCAGAGATTCCCGTTGCAAGACGGCCGGGCAAAGAGCTTGGTGTTCAGTTTGGCTATTTCTGAGGAGAGATCATGGCACTCAATGTTCCGGCAGTAGGCGAAGCTCTGGCGCTCAAGGCGTTTCTGAATACTACCGCAGGCCAGGATCAGAAGCTCGATCTGTTTGTGCTGAACATCACTCCGGCTGAAACGGATGTGGCGGCGACGTACACGGCTGCGACAGGCGGGGGCTATGTGCAGAAAGCTCTATCTGGGGTGTCGTGGGCATATACGGGAACCTCTCCCGTCGAGGCGAGTTATGCCCAGCAAATATGGACTTTCACGGGCCCCTTGACGACAAATCCGACGATTTACGGGTATTTCGTGACGCAGGCGGTAAGTGGGATTTTAATGTACTCGGAGGCGACGACGAATTTCACGCCGGCAAACAACGGCGATCAGTATCTGCTGACGCCGAAGATCACGGCGGATTGACATGGCCACGACCAGGCAAACACTGTCAGCGCGAACGTCGCTCACGTCCGCATCGTTTCCAACTCTCGCATCGGCGACATACTGCGTATCGAGTGCATACAATGCCTCGATCAATGAACCGCAGGACGTTATCGTGGAAGTAGCGTGCGCGACGACGAACGTGCCGGCGGGGAACAAGCAAGTGGTGGTGTTCGTCAAGGAGTCTCTCGATGGGACGAACTTTCGGAGTGGGCCTGAATCCGGCACGGCGGCTACGGATGAGCCGAATTTGAGAGTGCTTGGAACGGTTCCGATGAACAGCACCACTACGATCCAGCAGGGCACATTTTCCGTGACGAATGCCCTCGGCTACTGCCCGGATCAGTTCAAGATCGTCTGCAAGAACGACCTTGGCGTGGCGCTGACCAGCGGCGCGCTCTACACGAGCGAGGTCGTCTTCACTTCGGTTTGATATTCATGCCGATAGTCAAACAGCGTGTGTCTTGGACCAATCAGCCGCAGTTCGTGCGGGGGATCGACTGGAGCAATCCGCTTACCAGGTCGCTGAGATTTGCCTGCATGCCACATCAACGCGGCGGCTTCGTTGCGGGCCGCTGGCTGCAAGCGCAGGCAATCGAGCAAACGGATACGGTCGTCCGGCTGGGCCGAGCTTCTCGTTGGTCGACGGCTTCTACGTCCAAGTTGCAATTCGGTCAACAGACCGCTGTGCTGGATCATGCCGGCGGTGTGAGTATTTTCGCTATAGGAAACCCAACGAGTGCGGGGCAGTCCAAGCCATTTTTCTCGATTCGCGGTGGGGTGAATCAGTTTTTGTTTTCTGCAAATTTGAGCAGTTCCGGTAGCTATTCTGCCGGTCAACTTGCAATGTTCGTGGCCAACGGAACGGTTGCTGTAAAGGCAGGCGCGATAGATGGAAACATGCACAGTTTCGGCGGTGTCTGGAAGCCAAGTGTGGTGCGCGAATTGTATGTAGATGGGGTGTCGCAATCGGCTAGTATCACCGGAACGGTAACGTTCTCGTCCGACGGGACGGAGTATCTTGCGCTTGGGGCTCTCGCAGACGTTAATTTGGGCGCGTACAGTTACACCGACGATCTCGTTGTGGTTTTAGCCTGGAACCGAATTCTGGATGATTCGGAGATGCGAGCACTTCACATCAACCCCTGGCAGGTCTTCGCCCCGTAAATGTCAACTCGTTATTTGATTCTGCCGGATGGGAGCACATCGAGTGTGTCCGTCATCGGCTCGGGCGGAATGTCGCTCGCAGGCTCGACGACGACCGAGCGGAAAGTGCAATCTGCGGCGAGCGGGGGTGTTGCGCTTGGTGGGATCGCGGGGCTCGTGCGACGAGTGCAGCCGGGCGCTGCGGGTGGTATTTCGACCGCTGGGGCTGCGGTGGCAGCCGTTGGGGTCAGTGCTACGGCCTCGGGCGGAATCGCGCTTGTGGGTGCCTCTACGCCTCAGCGTGGGGCACACCCGGTGGCAGCCGGCGGGGCGATTTTCGCGGGTGCTGCGCTTGCGGAATTCTCTGGGCCGTCGTCGGTGTCCGTTGTCGGCTTGGGGGGGATGGCGCTTGGCGCGACCGCGATCTACGTGCGTCACGTCGGCTGGATGCCGCTCGGCGGTGTGGTGCTGGGAGGAAACGGGGACGTGTCCGTTCACACGTCCGCTGCGTTTGCGGTAGGCTCGGGGGGAATAGCGTTGGTGGGGATGGCCGAGAGCGGGTTTTTTTCAACGACGGGTAGCGGAGCGCGACAACGAACGCTGGTGGGTTGCGGGGTTTGATATGCCAATGGAACTTCTAAGGGCCGACGTTCAGCGCATCGAGACGAAAGTTGACAAGCTGGCTGAAGCGGTCATGACGCTTGCGCGCCTCGACGAAAGGCTCGTGAGTACGATGGAGGAAAACAAGCGCCTGGGGGAGCGGATGGAACACTGTGAGGCTAAAATTATGGAATTGCGCACTAGTGCGGCTACCAGCCTGGTCCGGCTTGGAATCTGGGAGCGAGTAGTATGGATCATCTTCGCTGTTGCCATTTCGACTTTTGTTACCTGGTTCGCGAAATGACAACGAAACTGGGAACGATTCTCGTGGGTGGTTCCTGTGAGTACACAATTGTCAACGACAAGGGTGAATATATAATTCGGGATTTTGAGGGAAAGGTCTGGAGCACGCCCGACATCGCTGTCCTCCGGTACGAGTACGGACGCATGTTGAGTGATGAGGTGCAGCAAATTTTGAAAGACGCCGAAGATCGGCATTTCCACATCGAGGATGAAGGGCGATGAGCGTTATTGATGATCTTAAGAATGACGAAGGTTGGCGGGATTCGTTGTATAAGGACAGCCTTGGGTTCTGGACGATTGGATATGGGTTTCTGGTTGATCCGGGTAAGAAGGGAAAGATACCGAAGGAGGTGGGGGAGTTTTGGCTTGAGTTTTTGGTGGGGAAGATTGAGGAAGAGCTAACTCGGGCGTTTCCGACGTTTGATGCTCTGCCTGAGCCGGTGAGAAGGGGACTTTTGAATATGGCGTACCAGCTAGGGGTTAGTGGGTTGATGGGGTTTCATACGATGATTGGGCGAATCGTCGAGGGCGATTACGAAGGGGCGGCGGAAGCGGCGTTGGAAAGCAAGTGGGCACACCAGACACCTTCGCGGGCACAGAGGGTTACGATGTTGATTCGACAAGGAGAAGAAGATGAATGAGTGGGTTAAAGGTGCGTTGAAAAGCAGAACGATGTGGTTCTCGCTGGCGCTCGCGTTGTTCGGTGCGTTAGAAGCGGCAAGCGGTCTCGTGCGAGAATCGCTCCAGTCGGTGTTCGGAAGCTCGACGGTTGCGGTGGTGCTGCTCACGATCTCGGTAGTGACGGCGGTGCTGAGGGTGGTGACGACGATGCCGCTGAGTGAGAAATGATCCCGCTTCCGTTTTCGCCTTGGCCGCTGGCCGTCGGCGTTGTGGTCGCTCTGGGCCTCGCGCTTGGTGTGCAGTCGTACCGGCTGAACTCGTGCCAGGCCAAAAAGGCGGAAGCGATTGCGGCGTACACGACGCTTGCCTCGAAGCTCACGGAGCAAAACGCGGAAGTCACGAAGTTGGAGAAGGCGACGAAGAGCGCTCAGGAAAGGGCGAAGAAGGCGTTGAAGGAAGCAGAAATTCTTCAGCAAAAACGTGCCAAGGTGACTGTGGCGGTCGAGCGCGTGCCGGCGCCGGCGGTGCCAGGGAA
>Ga0051980_10000669_pt1 | contig 25758 bp, 20 predicted proteins | sample CryGey13umfilter_2_FD_55014 | JGI IMG/M metagenome (GOLD analysis project Ga0051980, IMG submission 55014) | Groundwater microbial communities from aquifer in Utah, USA - Crystal Geyser 4/9/14 3 um filter | ecosystem: Environmental > Aquatic > Deep subsurface > Groundwater | place: USA: Utah...
CCCGAAAAACTGAATTTGAATTTGTCCGACCCTACGATTTAATTCCGAAATACAGGGTTTTTTGCGAAGCGAGACCCGCCGAAGGCGGGGCGAGCGAGCAAGCTCTTCCCCCTGAATTTTCAAAATGTCTGAATTGGTCGGGCTGGCGGGACTCGAACCCACAACCCCTTGGTCCCAAACCAAGTACTCTAGCCTATTGAGCTACAGCCCGATATTTATAATCTGGTTCCAGCTGAGCTGGACTATCCCCTCGCTTAGCTTCTGACAATGTTGTTTTAGCCAAAGCTGAGCTTTGGCGTCATCAAGATACAACCGAGCTAAGCTCGGTGGTGGGTGTGGCAGGACTCGAACCTGCGACCTCAGTCTTATCAGGACTGCGCTCTAACCACCTGAGCTACACACCCGCATTTTGAAAAAGCGTGATAATTGTATGCCAACTACAGCAAAACGTCAAGGTTAAATACTTGCAAAAATATAAGCAATTTGGTATATTGCCTGCGCAATTATCAAATGCTGGGGTAGCTCAGTGGTAGAGCGAGGGCCTGAAGAGCCCTGCGTCGGGGGTTCAATTCCCTCTCCCAGCACCAAAATAACACGAGAGTTCCTCGTGTTATTTTGTTTTGGGGATCCAAGCATTAATTGACATAAACAAAAAAACAAGGTTTAATATCATATCTTTAACATCTGGGGGAAAATATGGCGAAAAGGACTAAGAAGGCCTTTAAGGAACTGATCCTTAGGTTATCAGGCAAAACAAGTACTATTGCAACCTTTATGGACCGGTCTGAGGGCTGTAACGAGCTAGTACGAAGAGTTAATCGTGCCAAAAGAAGAAATTTCGACGAGTTCACCCAAGAAGAATGGGATGACTTGGAAACTATTCTAAAAATACTGATCCTTGCAAAAAGGATCACCTAGCCCGCGTCCTGGCGCGGGATTAAATTATACAAACAAAAAATCACCTTTTTTGAGATGATTTTTTGGAGCGGGTAGGGGGAATCGAACCCCCATCTTCAGCTTGGAAGGCTGACATAAAAGCCATTATACGATACCCGCTTATTTAATTGTGCGAAGATAGAATATCAATTCTGCCCTATCCTGTCAACAAAACNCCCCGCCAAAAGGCAGGGTATTTTTTTATTTTTTTGTGTTCTACTCAACCAAAGTGCTAACATCAAAATATTCGCAGGTTACCCCATCTTCAAAACAAACATAAAAGGCTCCGGTCCAACTTCCAACAGATGAAGCTAATCCTGTGAATGTAACTGTCTCGGTAGCACCTTTTGCCACATCAACTAACAAGGTGTGGGAGGTTGTACCATCTGGAATTGAATATGCTTCGCTATACATTGGAACAGATGAAGTGATATTAATTCCTTCAAGGTAGCTGTCTCCGATATCAATACTATGTAGTACTTGGTCATCTCCTGACTGGTTATCAATGGTAACAATAACTTGAACGCTATCACCTACTACTGCCTTTACAGTATCTGTAACAGAAATTGAAATACCAACTGGTACTTCATGCGTTGAGTAATCATAAGTATCCGTATCTGTACATCCGCCTCCTACCAGTAACAATGACATTGCTGCCAATGAGAGAAAATATTTCTTCATAACAAAAGGTTATTAATTTATTAATATTTTAACATTCCAGCCCCTGTCCAGGCAATAGCAAGGGCATCGGCGGCATCATCTGGTTTTGGCACCTCCTCAAAGCCAAAAATCGTCTTTATCATCTCTTGCATCTGAATTTTATCTGCCTTGCCATAACCGGTGACTGCCATTTTAACTTCATTAGGTTTGACCTCAATCACATCTAGCCCAGAGCGTGCGGCAAGCATCATAATTACGCCCCTTACTTCTGCTACTTTAAGAGCCGTGGTGGTTGATTTTGAGAAAAATAGCTCTTCAATTACGAGTATTGATGGTTGATACTTGTCGATAATCGATTCAAAATCTTCAGCAATCTCCAAAAGCCTATCTTTATGCTCTGATCCTACTTTGGTTGTCATCACTCCATGAGTTATACAGAAAAAATCTGCCCCCCCACCCTTAATTATCCCAAAGCCACAACGGCCATAGCCCGGATCGATTCCCAAGATAATTTTTGGGTAAGTACTCATGTCGCGTTTGTGTAAATATTATCAACATCATCATCTTCATCCAGCAATTCAATAAACTTTCCAAGCTTATTCTCGTCATCTTCTGAGAGTTGAATTTTTTCTTTTGCTATATACTCAGGTTCAGCGCTTGAAACCTGCAACCCCACAGCTGAGACTGCCTGTTCAAGAGCATGGAGATTTTTAAAATCAGAAATAGCTTCCAAACCGTCTTCCCAACTTATGTCTTCCGCTCCAGCTTCAATCAATTCGAGTTCCGTTTCATCTTTATTTGAAATCGAACCCACATCATCCACCCTTACTACCCCTTTTCTTTCAAACTGCCACATAACTTTAATATCCATGTTACCTCCATTTTTATTAAAGATATTTTTGATATTTGTAAGGACTCGATTTTTATTATCAGTTAACGCCTCCACAATAATCGCCGCCCCGCCCGGTGCCATTCCTTCATAAACCACAGTTTCCAAAGCGCCATCTGCACCAGAACCGGAGCCACGCGCTATTGCTCGCTCGATATTATCTTTAGGCATGTTAGCCTCCTTTGCCTTCTCGATAGCTAATCTTAGTGCAAAATTAGATGATTGATCAGTACCCCCAACTTTTGCTGAAACTGTAATTGCCTTAGCTATTTTTGAGAAAGTCTTACCGCGCTTTGCATCTGCTAATCCTTTTTTTTGAGCAATGTTGTGCCATTTACTATGTCCTGACATATTTATCTTCTATTTAATCTATAACCATCTCTACCTTCCTCTTCATATCTTGACTCCGGAGCTTTCCTCGCTTCCTCTAACTCTTCCTTGATCATTTCTTCATTTGCTTCTTGCTGGTGCTCTTGCTCTCGCAATTCCGCTTGGGCCTCGGCTAAATATTCTTTTTCAACCTCTATTCTAATCTCGCTCAATAATTCCTGATGAGCTTCCCAAGCTTTTTCACTGTTTGCCAGACTTTCTGTAAGCCCATCGCGATCAACTCCNAAAGCGCTTAAAACTGTACTAGTGACAGGATAGGTTCTGCTAGCTACTTCTTTTGCCCATTCCTGTTGCGTCCTTGACTCTTCGCGCTCAAGCTCATCAAAAACAGCATTAGGTGAACGACTCCAATCTGCATCAAAAAAGATCTCGTACTCGCTATCTTCATCTTTTTCTAATGCTACCTGAGCTACATCATATAAGACTTTGAACTCTGAAGGCGTGTCTTGTGCATCGATAATACACTGTACATCGTCTGGATTAGAGGCATTAAAAGTATTCTCTGAAAAACATTTACTTTTAACTTCATCAGAATGAGGACCAAATGATGAATGCATTATTTCATGTACTACCACTCCCGTAGTCCATAATTCTCTAAGATCTGCATTCAAAAAAATATAACCATCATCCGTATTCCTAGAGATAGGTGTATCTGTAAAAAAAGCAACTGAATCCTCTTTGACACCACCAAATAACTCTTCGCCGGAATAGACTTTAATTCTACCCTCCTTCAGCATGGACAAAAGACCGTCGCCAATTTCAGAGTCAAAACCCTGCATTGATTCACTGTTTGAGTCAATATCTCCACTCCAAATATCTGTCATTTCAACATCTGAGTGTTTAACTAATTCAGTAACTATGTCTCTATATATTGGTTCATTATGGACCAATGTTTTTATTTCATTATTTTCATCTGACGTTGGATCACGACCAACCAAATCAGGAATTGCACAACCCGAAATCTGAGTGGCAAACAATAAACCAGCGGCTTTTGTGGCTGGTGATTTCCTTGACGGCCTAGATAATTGTGACATCATATTTTTCATAGTTACTTCACTCTACCACGAATAAGAATATTTTCAAGCAAAAAACAGGCCTTTCGCCTGTTTTTTGCTCTTCTTTATTCTATCTCCTCACTCTGGCTATCTTCTATAACATCCTCGGTAGGTAGCTCTTGTTCTTCTGTTGATTCCTCATCCTTTGCCACCGGCTCATCGTCGTCCGGTAAGTCGCTGGCTTTAACAACATCTTCTTCCTCCTCGAACTCTTCTTCTTCGTCTTCGAATGTTGCTCCATAACCAGTTCCCGATGGAATCAAGCGTCCAATGATAACATTTTCTTTTAGCCCTGACAGACGATCAACTTTTCCAGTTACAGCAGCGTTAATTAAAACGCGAGCGGTTTCTTGGAATGATGCTGCCGAGAGCCAACTTTCAGTTGAAAGAGAAACTTTAGTAATTCCAAGGAAAAGTTCTTCGAACTCAGCCAACTTTCCTTTACCTACTTTATTTCTCTGCTCTTCGTCAAACAAAGTTGTTTTTTCAACAATTTCTCCTGGTAGCAAATCAGTGTCGCCCGGGTCGATAATTCGAACTCGGCTAAACATTTGTCTGACAATTACCTCGAGATGTTTACTATTTAATTTCTGTCCCTGTGAGGCATAAACTCCAAGAATCTCCTTCAAAATATATTCCTCAACAGCTTCTTTGCCTTTATATTTAAACAAAGCCTGAAGTTCGATATGACCCTCCGTTAAGGCGTCTCCTGCCAAAACCTCATCTCCATCTGATACATATAGAGTGTATCCTTGTGGGATTACATACTCCCTAATTTTTTTAGCTTCATATGTGATTGTAACGACAGTTTTTGCAGCTTTAGCAGTTCCTTTAACCTCACTAAGAATCTTTTCTCCAGCTGCAGTCTCACCAATTACATCTCCTTTATTTACCTTATCGCCATCTTTAACTAAGACCTTTCCACTGCGACCAATCACAATTGGCATTTCTTCAACGGCATCGTATCTTATTCTGATAATCTTCTGACCTGGTCTGGTGTCGGTCATTTTCTTACCGGTTCCGACTTGAACAATTGATCTTTCAGCCTTTTCGATTTCAACTTTACCTGAAACTTCGGTTAGAATTGCTTTTTGTTTTGGCATTCGTGCCTCGAATAATTCTTCAACACGAGGAAGTCCAGATGTTATGTCTTTTCCGGCCACACCTCCGGTGTGGAAAGTTCTCATTGTTAACTGTGTTCCAGGCTCTCCAATTGATTGAGCGGCGATGATTCCAACTGCTGCTCCCATTTGAACAACCTTGTTGTAGGAAAGATCATATCCGTAACATTTCTGACACAATCCGTTGCTAACTCGGCAGGTCATAATTGAACGAACTGTTGCTTCTTCTAGTGGCTTTTTAGCGGCCTCTAGAATTCTAATGTGCTCTTGAGTAACTGTTTCATTAGCTTCCACTACAACCTTTCGGCCACCAGGAAGCACAATTGGGTCAACTACGGTTCTGCCCAAAATTCTTTCCAAAACTGACGAACCAAGCTCTTCAGATTCTTTAGTGTTTATATCAANTTTTTCTTGGTTTCCACAATCTTCGACTCGAATTACAACATCTTGGGAAACATCTACCAATCGTCTGGTCAAATATCCTGCGTTTGCCGTTTTAAGCGCAGTGTCAGTCAAACCTTTTCGCTGACCGTGACTTGAGATAAAGAATTCAAGCACATCAACACCTTCTTTAAATGAAGATTTTACTGGTAGTTCGATTGTTTCTCCAGAAGCCGAGGCTTTAAGTCCAATCATACCGATCATCTGAGTCATCTGTCCCCATGAACCTCGAGCTCCAGAGTCGATCATTGTATAAGCTGAACTTTCCTTACTTAAAGCGTTTTTAGCAAATTCTGCGATTCTATCTTTTACATCAGCCCAAATTTTTACAATTTGTGTGTGACGCTCACCTTGTGTTAGTAGCCCCTGGGCGTAGAAGTTCTCAACTTCAATTACACGCTTGTTTCCTTCATCAATAATTGCTGGTTTTTCTGCAATCGATGGAAGCTCACCCATTCCCCAAGAAAATCCTGATTTCTCGGCATACTTGAATCCTAATGTTTTCAAGCCATCAAGTAGCTTTGCCGTAAACTCAGGACCATGGAATTCCAAAGTATCGCGAACCACGATTGCCAACTGTTTTTTACCCATCACCTCATTCATGAACTCAACTTCTTCTGGAAATTGTTCGTTTAAGATAATTCGTCCGACTGTGGTAATAACTAATTCTCCGTTCATTTGCACTCGGATCCAATCTTGCAAACCGATATTTCTTGATTGATATGCATAGTGCGCATCATCAACATCAGCAAAAGACTTTATCTTTGTTTCATCCGGCTTACCGTAAGTCATACTCAAATAGTATGCCCCCCAGGCTACATCTTTTCCTGGAGTTGCTACCGGTCCACCGTGTGATGGCTTAAGTAAGTTTTTAACTGACAGCATTATTTCAGCTGCTTCCTTCTTAGCCTCTTTGGTAAGTGGCACATGAACAGCCATTTGGTCTCCGTCAAAGTCAGCGTTATAAGCATCGCAAACCATTGGGTGAACTTGGATAGCTTTTCCTTCGATAAGCACCGGTCTAAATGCTTGAATACCAAGTCTGTGCAAAGTTGGAGCACGGTTAAGAAACACAAATGAGTCAGATACTACTTCTTCCAAAAGATCCCAAACTTCTGGTCTGTCAGATTCAATAAACCTATTGGCACTTCTGATATTGTGCACATATTCTCGGGTAATCAATTTTGAAATTACAAATGGTTTGAAAAGTTCAAGTGCCATTTTCTTTGGAATACCGCACTGGTCCAAATTAAGATGAGGACCTACCACGATAACCGAACGACCAGAATAGTCGATTCGTTTTCCAAGCAAGTTCTGTCTGAATCGACCTTGCTTTCCTTTTAGAATGTCAGCAAGTGACTTTAGCTGACGCTTTCGTCCAGTTGCAGCAATAACTGTTTTTGAACTTCGTGATGAGTTATCAATTAGCGAGTCGATTGCTTCTTGCAGCATGCGCTTCTCGTTTCTTGAAATTACTTCCGGAGCATTCAAAGTATATAGTCTCTTAAGTCGATTATTGCGGTTGATAACGCGTCTGTATAAATCGTTTAAGTCACTGGTTGCAAAACGGCCACCATCAAGTGCTACCATTGGTCGCAAATCAGCTGGGATAACTGGAATTGCACGAAGCACCATCCAGTCCGGCTTGATACCATTTTTCTGCAAACTNTGGAGTAATTTTAATCGTCTGATAATTCTATCCTGTTTTGTTTTTGANCGAGTAGTTTCCTGTTCTTCTTCAAGTAACTTGATTGTTGCTTCAATATCGATTCTTTCAAGTAGTTTTAGAATCGCCTCGGCACCAATTCCGGCATCAAAAATATGTCCAAACTTGATTGACCAATCCTGATAAGTCGATTCAGGAATAATCTTCATTACTTTCATTTCCTTAAGATCCTGGTCGACTGTCAAAAAATCTTCTTCTAATTCTTCAAGTTTCTTTTCTGTGATTTCTTCAACATGAGCAGTTTCTTTCTTGATAGCATTTGCGTCTCCAACAAACTTTTCTTCAATTCGAGCGATATCGCGCTTACGCTCACCTTCTATCATCTTTTTCTTATTTTTATATTCAGCTCGGACCTGGTCCATTGTTTGATCAAGTGCTTCCTGATTGATATCTGTGATGATAAAGCTGGAGAAATAAATAACTTTTTCCAAAGACTGAACACCCATGTCTAAGATTGTGCCGATCTTNGAAGGTACACCACGCAAAAACCAAATGTGGGTTACAGGTGAAGCTAGCTCAATGTGTGCCATTCGTTCCCGACGAACAACCGCCTGAGTAACCTCGACTCCGCATTTGTCACAAATTATTCCTTTGTAACGAATCTTTTTATATTTTCCGCAGTAACACTCCCAGTCTTTTGATGGTCCAAAAATCTCTTCGGCAAACAAACCGTGTTTTTCTGGTTTTTGAGTTCGATAATTAATTGTCTCCGGCTTTGTTACTTCGCCGTATGACCATGACCGGATCACATCCGGTGAAGCAAGTTTCATTCGAATTGAATCAAATTCACTTGCTCTTAATGTATTCATTTTATGTATAGCCATACAACTTATCGTTTATCTTGAGTTTTCGTTGAATCAAAATCGACTTTCTTCCCGTCTTTCACCAGCTCAACATCCAAACACAAACCTTTCAGCTCGCGCATAAGAACATTAAATGATTCCGGGACATTAACTTTTTTGATTTCCTCACCTTTGATTATTGCTTCGTAAGCTTTTGAACGACCGGGAACATCGTCTGATTTAATGGTCAAAATTTCTTGCAAAGTGTGAGCTGCTCCGTATGCCTCAAGCGCCCAAACTTCCATTTCTCCAAATCTCTGACCACCAAACTGAGCTTTTCCTCCAAGTGGCTGTTGAGTAATAAGAGAGTACGGGCCGATTGATCGTTGATGCATTTTGTCTTCAATCATGTGGTTAAGTTTAAGCATGTACATCACACCGATTGTGATCAAATGGTCAAATGGTTCCCCAGTTCGTCCATCGTACATTGTCACCTGCCCACCTTCTGGATAGCCAGCTTTTTTAAGCTCTTCTCTGATCATTTCCTCCGGAGCACCGGCAAACACCGGTGAGGCCACCTTATATCCGAGCTTAAGTGCAGCTAGCCCCAAATGAACTTCCAAAATCTGACCTAAGTTCATACGAGAAACAACTCCAAGTGGAGTTAAGATAACATCAACTGGTCGGCCGTCTTCTGCAAATGGCATGTCTTCAACTGGCACAACACGCGATACAACTCCTTTATTTCCGTGGCGTCCTGCCATCTTGTCTCCAACCTGCATTTTTCGTAAATCAGCAATTGTAACTTGAATTGACTGCAAAACCCCTGGTGACAAATTGTCTCCCTCTTCTCTTGAGAAGATTTTTACATCAACCACTTTTCCTTTATTTCCATGGCGTAAGTACAAAGAAGAATCACGAACGTCTCTTGCCTTTTCACCAAAGATCGCTCGTAACAATTTTTCTTCAGCCGATAGTTCTGTTTCTCCTTTTGGTGTAATTTTTCCAACCAATATGTCCCCTGATTTTACCTCGGCTCCGATTCGGATTATTCCTTCGGAATCAAGATTTTTTAGTTTCTCTTCTGACACGTTTGGAATGTCTGATGTAATTACCTCTGCTCCGAGTTTTGTGTCTCGAACATCAAGTGTTAAGTGTTCCAAATGGATTGTTGTGAATCTATCAGCTTGAACAACCTTTTCAGAAAGAATAATTGCGTCTTCATAGTTATATCCATCCCAACTCATGAAGGCCACAAGCATATTTTGACCAAGAGCCAACTCACCGCTTTGAACCGATGGTCCGTCTGCCAAAACATCACCTTTTTTAACCTTATCGCCAACATTTACAACCGGGCTTTGATTAATCGATGTTGAATGGTTTGAGCGCAAGAATTTATTTAATGTATATATAACCTCGCCCTCGTTTTTGTATAAAATTTTAATTTTTCCGCTGTCCATTTCCGTTACTTCACCTTCGTCGCTGGCAACTAAAACGTGACCAGAGTCAACAGCTGCTCTGTGTTCACGACCGGTTCCAATAATTGGTGATTCAGGAACAATCGGTGGCACTGCCTGGCGCTGCATGTTAGATCCCATGAGCGCTCGAGTAGCGTCATCATGTTCCAAAAATGGAATAAGCGATGTACCAACCGACACAATCTGTGTTGTTGAAACATCCATGTAACCAATTTCCGAAACCGGAACTTGCTTAGCTTCACCGTACTTTCTAGCCTCAACAAATTCTGAAATTATGTAACCATCTTCATCAGTTTTTACAGTTGCAGGAACCGTAATAGCTTTTTCTTCTCTAAATGCGTTTAAATATTCAATTTCGTTTGTGATTTTTGCTCGTCCGTTTTCTTGAATTACTTTTCTGTATGGAGTTTCAACAAATCCGTATTTATTGATACGAGCATAACTAGCTAGCTGACCCACAAGTCCAATGTTTGGACCTTCTGGAGTTTGTACCGGACAAATTCGGCCATAGTGAGTTGTGTGCACATCACGAACTTCAAATCCTGCCCGCTCTCTGGACAAACCACCTTGACCCAAAGCTGATAAACGACGCTTGTGTTCCAACTCAGCTAGTGGGTTAGTCTGGTCCATGAACTGTGAAAGCTGGGAAGACATGAAAAATTCACGCGTAGCTCCAATTACTGGTCTGGCGTTAATTAATCTTCCCGGAGTTAAGCTTTCAATATCTTGAGTCGACATTCGGTCTCGAACAATTCGCTCCATTCGTGCTAATCCAATTCTAAATCTTTGTTGAATAAGCTCACCAACTGCACGAACTCGTCTATTACCAAGATGGTCAACATCGTCAGCTTCATCTTGAGTGATATTTAACCGAATAATTTCAGAAATAATATCGACCAAATCCTCTTTTTTCAAAATTCTATTCGCTTCATCTGTAACTCCTTCTTCTGGATTGTCTTTGCCAAATCTTGTGTTGAATTTATAGCGTCCAACTGACCCCAAATCGTAACGATCAAAGTTGAAAAACATTGAGTGAATCAACTGGCGAGCATTGTCTGCAGTCGCTAAGTCACCCGGTCTAATTCTTTTATAAACTTCCTTCAATCCTTCTTCCTCGTTTGTAGAGGCGTCTTTGGCAATTGTAGCTTCAATATATTTATTAAGTGGATGAGTGTCTACATCCTTAAATAATGCCAAAATTTCTTCATCAGTTGTGTAACCAAACGCTCGCATTAAAGAAGTTACCGCAACTTTTCTCTTTCTATCAATCTTCACCCAAAGTACATTTTTTGAATCTGTTTCAAATTCGAGCCATGCACCTCGGTTTGGAATGATTTTTGCTCCATAATACCTTCGTCCACGAACTGCTTCAGCTGTAAAGAAAGCTCCGGCTGAACGAATTAGCTGTGAGACCACCACTCGCTCAGCCCCGTTGATAATAAAAGTACCACGATCAGTCATAACCGGAAGGTCTCCTAAGAAAATCTCCTGTTCTTTAACTTCTTTGGTACGCATGTTTGTAAGTCTGGCTCTTACACGAAGCGGTGCTTCGTAAGTAATGTTCTTACTTTTTGATGTGGCCTCGTCAAACTTTGGCTCATCAATGAAAAAGTCCACAAAAGACAATTCAAGGTCTCGTCCAATAAAGTCACCGATTGGTGAAACTTCATCGAGAAGCTCTTGAATGCCTTCGCTGACAAACCAATCATAAGATGATTTCTGAATCTCGATAAGATTGGGTAAATCCATGGCATCACGGATTGTAGAGAAGTACTTGCGTTCCTGAAGGGCGGTTTTTGGCATAGAATATTTGATAAAAACAAAATTTACTCCACGGGTTAAGTGAAGTCTTATTTGTAATTATTTATCTGTCCTGAGGCCACGAAAACGTGGGTCAGAATAAGGTGTTGGGGGGTCACCTGAAAGATTTATTTATCTAGAGTTAGCCTAATTTGACACTTCTGGCTAGTCATGATCCGCCAGTCTACTGGCATAGTCTGACAAAGCGACGAAAGTATACCAAAATAAACCAAAAAGCGTCAAGTTTTCTCCATGACCGCCCTTTCTTACAGTGACTGCAGGACAAAGACACAATATGAGAATCAAGCCAATGTTTGAGTACAAGAAGAGAGAGATTCCTTGGCAACGCCAAGGCGTACCGACAATGATTTGATAAAATTGCGATCTGTCCCGCAGTCACTACAAGCAAATACGAGTCGTCAAAAAGTAAACTATAAAATAACACCTCTCATTGTTTGCGTAAATAGTAAATTGTTAAGTCGCAGTTTACAAAACCCGCGCAAATATATTTGCGCGGGTCCGTAATTAAGAATTGATCTACTTATCAATCAAATCAGCTTGTTTAACAGCTTCTTCTGTCTTTTTCCTAATTTCCGCTAATTTCTTAGGGTTTTCTTTCAAATATTGCTTAGCAACCTCGCGCCCAACTCCCAGTCTCTCTTCCCCAAATGAATATGTATTGCCTTTTTTCTCAATGGATCCGACCACGACTCCCAAATCAAGCAAATCCCCCGAGATGGAAATACCTTCGTTATACATTATATCGAATTCACAATTTCTAAATGGAGCAGCTACTTTATTTTTAACAATTTTTGCTTTTACTCGGTTACCGATAATTTTATCCCCCTGTTTTATCTGAGCCGCTCGACGAACCTCAATTCTAACTGATGCGTAAAACTTTAAAGCATTTCCACCAGAAGTGGTTTCCGGGTTTCCAAACATTACACCAATCTTCATTCTAATTTGGTTTATAAAAATAACAGTTGTTTTTGATTTATTAACGATTGCTGCTAGTTTTCTAAGAGCTTGACTCATTAACCTGGCTTGCAGACCAATATGTCTGTCTCCCATATCTCCTTCAATCTCAGCTTTTGGTGTTAGAGCTGCCACTGAATCGATGACGATTACATCTACCGCGCTTGATCGAACTAAAGTTTCAACAATATCAAGCGCTTGTTCGCCGGTATCTGGCTGTGAGATAAATAACTCTTCAATGTCTACTCCAATTTTTTGAGCATATTCTGGGTCGAGTGCATGTTCAGCGTCAACAAAAGCCGCTACACCACCCAGTTTCTGTACCTCAGCCACGATATGTTGAGCAAGTGTAGTTTTTCCGGATGATTCTGGTCCGTAAATTTCAATAATTCTACCGCGCGGTACACCGCCAACCCCAAGAGCAAGATCAAGCGACAAGCAACCAGTTGGGATTGAATCAACTTGCATTGCCTTTGCCTCGCCAAGACGCATAATTGCGCCCTCGCCAAATCTTTCTTTTATTTGCGAAATTGCTTCGTTCGCTGCCTTAAACTTTGCTGACCCTTCGTCTTTTTTTGCGTTTGTCATAAATAACCAATAAAAAATTAGGACTTTACAAGCTAAAAAAAGCTTGCTCCGTCCTCCTCAAATATATTTTACTATACTAATGTAAAAAACTCACGCGACTTATCCCCGACTCCGGACTAAAGACTACATTTCTTTGAATTATAGCTCTTCTTGAGTATCGCCTTTCTGCTTCTATCATGATTTCGTTAAGCCCTTTTTTCAAATCAATCTGAGTTTTAAAAGTTGAATCAGCATTTACAACCACTTGTTTTCCATTCACATAAACTGTGGCGTCTTTATCTACAAAGCCTTCGATTGTGATAGTTGCATCGCCTGTAAGTGATTCATTTACTGGTGACACAATCACAATTTCAGGTGGCGCTACAATAGATTTAACCTGCCAGCCCAAATATCCAAAAGCAAAAACCAAAATCAATGAAAGCAAGCCGAACTTTATAAAACTGTTCCAAATACGCAAGCGTCCTTTAGCCATTTTTTGCCTTGGTGTTTGCATGGGAACAATCAAATCACAAAGCCCACATTCTTCTTCGTACAGCTCCAAAAAATAATCTTCATCAGCCCCTAAAACTCGAGCATAACTTCGAATAAAATTACGGGCATAAAGTGGTGCTGGCAATTTTTCATATTCCCCTTTCTCTAAAGCCTGTAAATAAGAACGCCGAATCTGCGTATCTTTTTCCATCATCTCTAAACTTACTGCCTGACCGCGACGCAAAGCTCGTAGCTTTTCTCCAAGCGTCTGTGGTGATTGATCAAGTTGTCGTCGTACAAATACCATTTTTGGCGGGGATAGATAATAGCTTACAGCGGGATAGCTTATAGCTTCTAGTCAAAACTAAAGTTTTTCATCGTCTTCGTATTCTTCGTCATCTTCTACTTCGTCTTCTTCTGATTCTTCTTCGTCATCGTACTCTTCTTCATCATCTTCTTCAATCTCCAATTCGAGTTCATCGTCGTCAAAATCATCAACATCTTCGACATCTTCATCTGTTTCGTCGTCATCAATATGTTCGAGATTTTCATAATCATCTTCTTCACTTGACACCCGACTCTCCGACGAAGCCGGACCAGGCTTCGCCTGACTAACTCCTAATCCCTTTCTTCCTGCCGGCCATTCATCTATTAAAACCTCGCGAGCGCGAGCACCATCGGCAGCACTCACAACTCCCATTTCTTCCATAATATCGATCATTCTAGCAGCTCTTGAATAACCAACTTTTAATCGACGCTGTAAAAATGAAGTTGATGCTTTTCCAGACACGATCACAACCTGAATTGCCTCCTCCAAAAGATCATCAGAGTCTTCACTGTTGAATGCGGTGCCCCCGGTTCTCATGTCTTCTGTAACATTATAATTGTAATCTGGCTTGCCTTGCTGTTTTAGAAAGCCTATCACTGCCTCAATTTCCTTATCAGTGATTAAAGCTCCTTGCTGACGGCGCGGTTTAGATATTTGCGGACTGGTCATCAACATGTCCCCCCGACCCAAAAGCTTTTCTGCACCACCCTGGTCTAAAATTGTTTTTGAATCAACTTGGGAGGCCACAGCAAAAGCAAGCCTGGTTGGAATATTGGCTTTGATAAGTCCCGTAATAACATCAACTGATGGTCTTTGAGTAGCAAGTACTAAATGAATTCCGACAGCTCGAGCCATTTGCGCAATTCGTACAATCACAGCCTCAACATCACGCTTATTTTGACTCATTAAATCAGCCAACTCATCAATTATGATAATAATCTTTGGCATTCTTTCTTTGCTTTTTGCATTATAAGCATCAATATTGCGAGCGCCTGATTTGGCTAAATGGTCCAGCCGACGCTCCATTTCTCGAACTGCCCACTTAAGCGCATTAATCGCCTCTTCTACTTTTGTAATCGGCGGCACCAAAAGATGTGGAATGCCTTTGTAAACTCCTAGCTCAACTCGTTTAGGGTCGACCATTATAAATTTAAGATCATCTGGTCCATTTTGATATAGGAGAGAAAGAATAATTCCATTTAAACAAACTGATTTTCCAGATCCGGTTGCTCCGGCCACTAGCATGTGCGGAGCTTTGTCGACACTAACCATTTGTACCTCGCCACTGACATCTTTTCCAAGCGGAGCGGTAAAATCTGTTTTTCGATTTTTAAATTCTTTTGATGTGAGCAGTTCACGCAAAGTAACCATTCCAATTTTTTGGTTTGGAACCTCGATCCCTACCAGTGACCTTCCTGGAATTGGAGCCTCGATTCTGATTGGGTGAGCTGCAAGAGCAAGAGCTAAATCATCTTGCAAGGCTACAATTCTGGAAAGCTTAATTCCTTCAGATGGCCTTAACGAATATTGAGTAACAGCTGGCCCCACTTTAACGCCAGCCATTTCCACATCAATTCCAAAGTTCTGTAAAGTTCGATGGATTATTTCTTCGCTTCGTTCGATGTCTCCGGCCTTAGCTTCGGTTCCCTTCTCGTTTAATAGGCTAAGTGGGATTTCCATTTTACGCCTTTGACTGCTAGTCATCACAGACTCATTTTCTAGCTCGTCCCTGTCTTCTTCGTCTGGCAAAATACGCTTGCGGGGCATTTCTTTTTCTTCCTCTTCGGTTTCTTCGGCGCTGTCAGATTCAGTGTCCTGGCTTATATCGTCATCTCCACCAACGCTTTCTCTGTGCAAAAATCGACCTAAATCACTAAAGTGAGTATGGGCTGCCAGCACTGACTGAATAGAAACATTAAAAATTAACATTATCGCGATTGAAAGCAATGTAAAGGCAATAACTAAAGTTCCCCAAAAACCAGTCCAGCCCACTAAAATATAAGAAACTAAAAGACCAGCGTATCCGCCGGTCTGCATTAAATCCGAGGTATTAAATGAGTTAATATCGGCCATGAATAAATTTAAAATACCGTTGAATGATAAGAAAAATAAAACAAGGCCAATTACACTCATTGTTCGAAGAACATTTTTGCTTGGAACTAAAAACCCCCAGGAGATTACAAGCAGTAAAAGTGCAAATAGCCACCTATCCCAACCAAAAAGTTTAGCAATCCAATTATCAATCGCGTCACCAACAGTTCCGGCAAGTTCAAAAAACGACAAAAGCGCTATTACACCCACAGCAGCAACCACAATTGCTATTATTCCCTGTCTTGTACTGTCTGACATGCTTTTACCTCTTGGAGCCCTGTAACTACTGCTGCGCTTTCTGTGTTTCTTCTTTGCCATAGTAGCTTTATTGTATCATAGGAATCAGGAGGCAGGAATTAGGAGTTAGACTATCAGAAATAGATGCCAGGAAGCTAATATATGTTAAGGTTTTTTAATAGTACAACTTTTTGTCGATCGCAAAAAAGTTGCTCAAATTCAAGCAGGCAACCGAGTTGCCTGCACGAGAATCCTAAAATTTTCCCTTCATAATCACCCTAGTATCAGGCACCCTCTGGATAGTGCCGGCAATCCATTTATCAGAAACAACATCCTGAGTTGCTACAACCGTAAAACCACGACGGTAATACATTTCAATAATGATGGACTGCTGAATCGAGGTCCGCACAACTCCAATTGAATATCCAAGAATCCGAGCCCAATCAAAACGAGCCCTGACCAACGCCTCAGCGATTCCAGCTCTACGATAGTTTGAGCTGACAAAGAGCTCAGCCATATAAAAAACATGGCTAATTTCCTGATCAAGAAGATCAAGAACATCCTTCTTACAGGAAAGATCGAACCCAGCCGTACCGCCGACGATCTGACCAGCATTTTCAGCCACTAGACACGAAAGGCCACGGTAAGACATCATCTCAGTGAACATAGCCTCGATCTCGCCTTCAGCGAACTTCTCATACCAAGGATTTTCATAAAAGCAGGCCCGATAGAGCTTTGCCGTTTCAGGCCCGTCGATGGAAAGATTGAATTCACGAATTTTCACGCTGGACATTATCACCTCGTTTTGGAGCCGTAAGTAGCTCCTGACTGTCGACAATCCCAATCAGCAACTACTAACGCAGCTGCTTATGTTTAAAAATATCTTGGATTTTTTTCATTTTAAAATAGGCGATGGAATAATTATCTTTGTAGGAGCTAACAAAAATTGGATAAAACTTTTCATTATCAATCATCGTTGGTTTAAAGTCATCAATTTCTATCCCTGGTAACTTGCGCTTAAAATCATAGATCTCAAAAATTTCCATCTTACTCAATTTTGCTTTCATATCAATCTCTGTCCATGTATCTTTCTTCTTGAGAAAATTAGATAAGATTCTTTCGAGCTCTAGCTCTGATTTATTTGAACCACTATCCCCACACTCAATCTCGATCGCACAATCCATATATTCGCTTATCGGCCCTTCTAACTCTTTGCAAAAAGACGGAATATAAACGATACGGCCAACATCAATCATGCTCGCTAAAAACAAAGTTTCTTGTGTTAGTCGAGTGATAATTACAAAAGCACCAAAATCACGCTTAGAACCGTGAAGATCGATAACATATTTATAATCTTTGGCCCAACATATAATCTCAGCTGCCCGTCTAGATTCATAAATATCAGAATTTTTGTCGCCAGGAGCACTTCTGTTTAAATCGGCTTGATACTTTCGCTGACCTAATTCTAATGCTTTTGGATTTCCAATTGTCCAATCAATCTTAAGCTTTTTCTCAATCTTTTTGAGAACATTAACGCCAATTGGCTCGTTGCCATGAGTAGCTCCGATAAACAATGTTTTATTTTTCATATTTTTTATATAATCAAAAAACCTGCCCAAAGGCAGGTTTTTGCAATCTTTTTAAAAACGCAATCAATCACCTACCCTCTGGAGAAGGTATAATGATGCATTAATTTATTTGCGTTCAATTTCATAACTGGCGACATATTAGTACTAAAAGCAAATATTGTCAATCTAGCTCAGATGTTGATTCACCGCCTCACGGTGCCGACAATAATCACAATTACTTTTCGATGCCGGAATCTGATCAGACTCAAGCACGGTTTTAATTTCGTTAATAATCGGCTCAACCCAATCATCATTTCCTTCATATGGAACCAAAGAGATATCAAATTCTAATTTTCCATCAAATGCCTTGCTGTCTGTTCGGCCGGTGCAATAAACAAAGTAACTGGTATTGGAAACTTTCAATCCGTTTTGGCGGAGCAACCATTGGTAAATATCCATTTGGCGCTTATAACTGTCTTGCCACTCCTTATCGAGCGTCTTGACTTGTTCCTCTTTGGCCGTGGCTTTATAATCCACCACAATATATTCTTCGCTATCCGGATCAAACCACAAATCATCAATTGCTCCGCTGATAGTCATACCGGTTGGCGTATGCAAACACTGCACGCCTTCAAAATTCTCGCGCCAAATATTAAGTTTTGCGTGGTCAATTGGCACAGCGCTAATGCCGTACTCTTCTTGCAGTGGATGTTGCTCACCACTAGCGCGATGAAGATCAAATTCTTTTTTTAACAGCGTGTCCACAGCAGTATTTAAGTTAAATGGATATCCCGGCGGACGCTTAGTGCCTAGTTTATTATCTAAATAAAAACAACGCGGGCATTCTTTAAATAAATCGATTTTTGAACGAGAAAGTTTCCATTTGCGCCCACCGTAATTCCAGTCGGCGCTACGATTTGGATTGTAATAGTCTGACATATTCGTGTGCAACCGGGTTACCGCCGTAGTCGTAAATCCTGACAAGCGAAGGTGGTAACCCGGTGAAATTAATTATTTTTATAAAAGTATTTTACCATAATAATTGACAAAAGACGGGAATAATGGTGAAATTGCGTCCCAATCCACCCCTGGAGGGAATCATGATCGGAGCTGCCAGGCGCGCTCTCGCGCCGAAATCAATTTTCGTGAAGATCGAGAATGAAGAAGGAGAACTCATCATCGACTCGGATGAAAACGTGAATGTCGTTTGGAGCGACGCGAGCAGGCAGTCCAAGAGCGTCCTCCACATCTCGATCGACCAGCAGACAAGCCGCGTCACGGTCACGGTGTCGCGCGACGATGTTGTCACAATGGAAGGCGTAGAGATGAACGCTTATTCCAAGGTGATGGACAACATCGCTGTGACCGGCGCCAATCCTGCAACGAAGAGCGTCCAGATCATGGGCGTACCTGTCACCATCACTGCCTACTACCGGTGAGACTTCGCCCCCTACCGCCCCGCGCGCCATGCACCGGGGCGGTTCTGCATTTAATTTAAAATCCAAAACATTAGATTCGAATAGCTAGCAAAAGTTATCCAAACCAAGTATGGCACAAGCAGCCACCCGGCTGGCCTGGAAATTCTGAAAAATAGAATCATTGAAAAAAGTATTGCGAGCCATAAAGCAATAATGTCAAAAAAAAAGCTAAATCTGGGCGGTGCAATCCAAAGAACAAAATAGACTAAAGTAAGTTAAGAAAAAGCTGAACATCAAAAACGACTAACGCGGTTTTAACACCATCTTTTTTAAATCCCTTTTGCCAAATTAAATAAACTGCCACGCCCATTAACGCAAAAAGAGTTGTCCAAACCGGTGCGAATATCCAGTTTGGCGGCGAAAACGCAGGTCGCGCCAGTGTTGCATACCATTCCCCAATGCTTGGAGTTGTAAAAACGGAACCAAGAATCCCGACTGCTTCGCAAATAAAAATCGAAGCTAAAAGTTTTGGGTAAGAAATATTTTTTGTTTTCATATAACATTATTATAACAAAAACCCCGGTTTAGACCGAAGCTTATATTTATTTTTAAACTTATTTAGCAAGCGTTCCTATCTTGTAGTTAGCCAACAAATCCCAGGCGAGATTGGAATGAATTTGTTTAAAGATCGAACTCGAATCCTGGCCACATTGATTTGAAATATTCATCGCTCCTCCTGGATGCGATCCTGAATACCTTGTTACATCGTATACATTATTATTTACTAGTAGATAGCAATCATTGATTGAGCTGTGTTTTGCAATTTCATCCAAAGTGAAAGCTATATCAACAACTGAATCTGAAAGCGATGATGCCGAAGTCTGCAATAATGACCCGATTCCAAAATAGCCAACCGCTGTTAGTGAAAGCAAAATCGCTATTGTAACCAGGTATCTTGTCATATTAAGAAAATGAAAATTCTTCGGAATGAATGTTTGCTTTTGATATCCCCAAATCTTTAAATTGATTTTTAAGCGCTGTCATCATTGCTGGCGGACCGCAAACAAAAATATCTGTTTTTTGAATATCAGCCACTGATTTAGCAATATAGTCAGCTGTAATCCTGCCATCTTTATCAGAGCAAAATAGATGAACATTGATATTTTTTCCAGATTTTTTTAAGGCCAACAGACCTTCTTCGTACACTGCTTCACTCCTTGTATTAACGCAATAAAACAAATCCACGGTTTCGCCGTTCAATTCCCCGGCTAGAGCCAAAAATGGAGTGATTCCAATTCCGCCCGCTATCCAAACCTGGCGTGAACGAATGCACTGCTCGGCTGTGAAAACGCCGTATCCACCTTCTAGTTTAACACGAGTGCCGACTGCTAAATCTTTCAATTGACTAGTAAAATCGCCTGAATTCTTAATACTGAACCTAACTGTGCCTTCTTTTGTAGGCGCAGAGCTGACTGAAAATGGATGAGTTTCAAAAGAAAATCCAAGATTTGGAATTTGCAAAAAAGCGTACTGACCGGCTAAATAAGGCATTGCCTCAGCAACAGGTTTAGCTGTTATCTCGGTTATTGATCCAAAAGTCTGAACCTCTGTAATCTCATACTTATATCTTTTTACTAACCAAGAACCAAAAACAGTTCGATACAAGTAGCTGCTAAGTCCAACTAAAATCAAAACTAATAAATAGTATNTAAGTGCCGGCGAGCGCGAAACATCACTTGGAATAAGGAGCATGTGTAGCGATCCAAGCAAAAGAGGAACTCCCAATAGCGCGTGGGACAACCGCCACCATTCATATGGCAAATTGATGTAAAAAGTAATTATCAAAAGCGCTAAAAGTCCGTAGAGCGAATATTGACCAAGTGCCAGCGCCACAGCATCGGCTGGAATAAAAAGTAAAAAGGCCTGGTAAAAAGATGTGGACGCAAATGTTAATGCCAGCGACACGGGGTGTAAAAGTAACAGAATCAGAGCTGTCCCGCCAATATGATGGTGGTACTCATATATTTTATTAATGCCTGGCAAAAACTTTTCAAATCGCCNTAACCTGGCGCTTAAAAACAAATTAAGACTGAGTAATACAATTCCCAAAAGACCACTAATTTGACCAATACTTTGCCATAGATGCTCAAAACGGTCAGAAATCGGCTCGAGCGTTAACCAAATAATAACCGGGGTAAGTAAAATAGCAACAAAAAGTCCAAACGCGATTTGATTTTTAAATGAATTTTTCATGGCCCGAGTATAGCAGAAAATTGATTGATTGTCGGCCTCTCTTATTTGTCTTTTATTTCTGGCATGCCGGGCAATAATGAGTGCCTCGGCCGGCGGTTTTTTGTTTTTGGATTTCTGAGCCACAGACTAAACACTCAAGCCCGGCGCGACCGTAAACACAGAGCAAATCTGAATAGTTTCCGCGCTTACCATCAGCACCAACATAATTTCTAAATGTGGTTCCGCCGACTTCAACAGCTTTGTTTAAAATATCAACAATCGCCGCCGACAGGCGACCCAACTCATCTGATGTTAAAGAGTCAGTCGCTCTATCCGGTCGAATCTTTGCTGCAAAGCAAGCTTCGTCTGCGTAAATATTTCCAATACCGGCGATTAGTTGTTGGTTTAATAATATTGATTTGATTGAGGCCTTGCGGTTCTTAATCTGATCTATAAAAATCTCCAAACTAAAATCTGGATTAGTTGGGTCAGGTCCAAACTTTGCCCAAACTCGGTTTTTTTGTTCTTCATCAATCAGCTCAATGTAGCCAAACTTACGCAAATCGTTAAAGTAAAGTTTTGATCTATCTGTAAAATTAAAAATAACGCGCGTGTATTTATTCTGATCGACTCCCGGCACTTCGTGTCCGCCGATAATCTCATTTTCTTTGTCTTGATAAATTAGCTGACCGGTCATTTTCAAGTGAATCGCTAAATATAGTCCGGATTCAAATTTGATTAAAAGTAATTTTCCTACACGCTCGATTGAATCAGTTATCTGATCTTTAATTTGGTCCTCAAAATCCTCGGCACCTCGTAAGGGCTTGCCGTCTTTAATCTCAACAAAATCAATCGTTTTGCCAATGATCGCCTTTTGTAGTCCTCTCCTAATTGTTTCCACTTCCGGCAGTTCAGGCATAAAGTCATAGTGCCTGATAGGCAGAGTATTGACAAATTTTGAATATTATTATATAAAATTGCTGGAGTATGGCTCTTCAGGGAGCCTACAGAGAGTAGTCAAATCGCGAGGTTCGACACGGCGCTGACGCTAGTCAGCATGGAAGCCGTGCTTCCAGCCGGGCCCCGGCTCTCTTGAGCAGTTCGCTGCTTATCCCAGAGGGGATTGAAACTACCCACCTTTAAAAAGTGGACTGCCGCCAAAGCCCTCGGGTCGAGGCGGTTTTCATTTTATCAAAAATCCCCCGCTAATGGGGATTTTTGACTACCGGCATTTTTTTACGCTGCTTCTTCGTTAGCCTGTGTTTCCTGCTTTGCCTCGAGCGCCTTTAGTTCCTCCTTAGTAGCAGCATAATCTTCGTCGAGCGTTGCGTTTATTTCTTCTATACTTCTGACTATGTCTTGTTCATCTCCATGACTTTGTTCTAGGAGCACGAGACTCTTTGCTTCCGCTGGAACACCGGAAAACAAAAGCGGTGGATTTATATTCTCCCCTTGCCCGGAATATTTTTTAGGAATACACCCATTTTGCTCAAAAGCAGGTGATGTGATTTGCATATGTTCAAAATTGTTTCAAAAACCGATAAATCTCAACCATGGCGAAGGTATCCATTTTACAATACTCAAGCAAATCTTTGGCAATCTGATCTTTTTCTTCCTGGGATGTTTTGGGATCAATCATCTTTTCCCAGCGCTCAACCGCCTGATCGCCCTTTTGGACCTTTAAAGTTTTATATGATAATTCAGGAACCAAAACTGGCAGAACATTTTTTATGCTGGCGCTTCCTTTGAATCTAGCATCAACGTAATAATTTTTTGCAAAGATATCATATAAATCAAACATCCTATCATTCATGTCTTCTAGAAAATCAGTTTGATCAGGATGGATTTCAGCCAGCTTGTTATTGCGCTCAGATTCGTAGGACTTGTACCAAGAAATAACAGAACCGTTTTCATCAAAGTCTTTTCGCATTTGTTCAATCAAAGGCAATGTTAAATCACTTGCAGGGTCCACAATCAAATACTCTCTATGCTCAAGTGTTCCATCCTCATGCAAGGTATGAAGTGAGTACTGAAATGGCACTTGTTCATAAGCGCCAAAGCCGTCAAACCGAGGAATGGCACTTGAGTAACCTTCGTAGTCGAAAAATTGCAAAGGAAAAACCAGCTCATCCAACGCTTCTTTTATTACCTCGTGATTAATCACTGGTTTACCAAGTATATAAGCATCATACTGCGCCTTCTTGGCACCCGTTAGCTTTTCCGGATTATAAATATCGTCAATTTTATAAATGCCTCGATCAATCCAATCGTAAAAAAGCTTTTTGCTGGCACCAATTCGATTGATGTCATGAACAGAATATTCTGGCACCTGGGGATTTGAATATCTAAAGGTTGTGCACTGAGCATTATGACCGCGGTACAAACATTCGCAACCCTTTTCCTCTGGCAGGTGAAGATATGTTTTAAGATCAGCCATTTGCTCTTGCACGCCTGGCATTGCTTCCAAAACTTCATCGGTAAGATCTACAATCACGAATAGCTCATCATAATTTACCCGACCAGATTTTCGATATTCACCATTGAGATGAATGACTCCGGCTTTTACAATTTTGATTCCAGAATTTTCAATCACAGTTTTCTGAAATGCCAAATCATTTACATGATGATGAGGCACGATTCGTTTTACATCATTTGTGGCCTTAACTTCGTAGAGTTCCCAACCATCTAGAACTTGATTGAATCTAAGAATATCTGCCTGAACAAAAAACTCATCATTTAAAAATGCTCCTTGAAAAATCGTTGCCGGTTTGCTTGTAATAATATTCTTTGTAACCGGCACCGCATTTGCCCCTACTATTTCGACAAGAACCCCATCTGGAAAAAGATTCCTAGCCGCTTCATCGGCATCGTTTCCTTCTTTGATGATTTTCTTTTCAAAATCTGATAACTCAACCCCATCAAAAAGTTCTGGCTTGTATTTTTTAAGCCAAAGGTTTTTCTTGCAAAAGGTGTATTCAAGATAGTCGGTTTTGGTTATGTACATAGTTTAATTGATGTTTTATTTACCCTATCACATCCTACCAAAAATCCCCGGTGAGGAGGATTTTTTAAGCCTGATAAAAATCACAAATGATAAAATCAGTTAAAAAGTTCCTCAAACAATTTCCAATTCTTATCTTCACCAACCTTACCTTTTACATAATTATAATTTTCATCACAATTATAATACCAAACACCATTTTCAAAAATTGTAATACCACCTACATATTTTTTACCTAATTCTTTCAATTTCTTTGACAATGCTAACACCTTATCTTTTGTTTCTTGCGAGGTTGCAGTATCACCCTCCTTGGTGTCAAAAATACCAATTCGTCCATCCTTAAATTGGATAATCCAATCGGGATAAAATAATTCTTCTTTTTGATCTTCATTGTTAAAGTATTTTATAGCATAATGCAATTTACCATAATCACCATTCTTAAACCACCATTCAATATCCTTTCCTTTGGCGTCAATGTAATCCTTAAACTTCATTTCATTGGTCTTGCCTTTGTAATCCTTCAAAATATAAAAGCTATCAAGAACACATAGTTTTTGTAGTACTTCATCACAATCTTCCGTATAACCATATTCCTTTTGTATGGTAAAAGTCGGAGCCTCTCTCTCTTCTTGCTCTTTTTGTTTTTTCTCTAATAACTTTTTTGCGGTTGGTTTGAAATCTTTTAATGCTTTTGTAATTGCCGGTCTAAACTTACTACTTGCTCCCTTGTTTATGTCCGCAACAAACACACGATAATAAAAATCGCTATCCTCTCCAAAAACACTTTTCATCCAAATACGAATACCGGATTTTAATACACTCCAAGAGCGGGCGATATTAGTAAACTTTGCTTGCTCATCCGTTTGTTCTTTCAATAACTGATAGCAAATAAAGTTAAAAGTTTTTTCCACGTCATTAGTGGACATATCCAAGTCAACATCAATTCCTTTCTCATTGAAATCAATCTCTATTTGGTCAAAATCCTCGAATTGAGCGTTTGCGACGATTTTGTTAGTCAGGTACCCTGAAAGGTCTATACTCGCTTTTTCGAGCTTTTTAAGGGCATTTGCCTTGTTTAGTATGTCCTCTTTGGATAATCCAAAGGCTTTATCCATTGAAGCCACGAAACTTTTTTGAAATTCAAATGAGCGAGGGATATCACCATAATCTACTCTTGAAATATAAGCAGATTGTAATTCAATGTTTTTAATTCCTTTTTTTGGATAAGCGTGATAAACATCCGCTTTATTATTTTCACTTTGATCAGGTATTTGAACTTTATTTCTTTTATAATTCGTAAATAAATATCCCGAGTTTAACAAAGCATTATTTTTGTAATCGTCCTTAAACTGTGGTTCAGGCATACGCAAAATTCTGCCAACCGTTTGTGTATAAAAAACTTCTTTTTTTATTTCTCTAAACATTACCAATACACAAGCTCTTGGACAATCCCAACCAGTGCCGGCAGCCTGTTTGAAAAGCATAAAATCAGTATCATCATCATTCTCAGTTACCAACTCCATATTTTCTTGTCGTCCATCAAACCATTTGGCTATTTTAGTATCTTTTAT
>Ga0051980_10000680_pt1 | contig 25607 bp, 21 predicted proteins | sample CryGey13umfilter_2_FD_55014 | JGI IMG/M metagenome (GOLD analysis project Ga0051980, IMG submission 55014) | Groundwater microbial communities from aquifer in Utah, USA - Crystal Geyser 4/9/14 3 um filter | ecosystem: Environmental > Aquatic > Deep subsurface > Groundwater | place: USA: Utah...
GTAATTGTAAATCCAGCAGGTACCGGTAAACCAATATTAACCATTTCGGCCAAATTCGCCCCTTTCCCGCCCAGCAGATTTTTCATTTCTGTTTTACCATCGGCATTCTTTCCGCCGAAAAAGTACACATATTTTGATGATTTGGGCATTTTTTTTATTCCTCCTTAAAATAAGTCTGGCAAATATACAACGATTATTACTTTTTTGTTAATTTATTTTGCTAAAAATGAAATTTTTAAATCCACTTTCGTCTTCCAACTTAAGTTTAATTTTAAGGTAAAAGATTTCAACATCGTCAAATGCATCAGAATATTTACTCAATTTTACGCTGTCTTTTTGTGTAGTAATAACTGAATGAGAATTAGTCTTATAAAATTCGCTTCTTATTTTTTGTATTTCTTTTAAGGTATAATTTTTATGATCCGGAAAAATTATTTGATTTGATGTGTCCACTTTTGTTTTTTTAAGTGCATTGATAAACGAATATGGATTTGCAATTCCGGATACAATTAAACTTTTTTGTCCCTCAAAATCTTTTAACCTGTATTCAGTACCTTTTACTGCATCAACAAAGCCAATTACTTCATAGTAAGAATAAAAAAGATTTTTATCTTTACCATATTTTATTATTGCCTCAGAAAGTGGAAGAGTGTCAGAAAATTTTTTATTAATAATTATTGCATCAGCTCTATTTACAGAACGATAGTTTTCTCTCATATTTCCGGTCGGCAATAGTTTTTGTGAAAAGAAACTTGGATCATTTAAGAATTGCTGTTCACAAATAAGTAAATCAATATCTCTTTTAATCCATCTATGTTGGAATGCATCATCTAAAACCAAAGTATTTACCTGCAAATCATCTATTAAATGTTTTGCACCTTCAACTCTGTTTTCACAAACTGCTGCCGGCACCTTGCATTCACTAGCTGTTTGAAAAATTTCATCTCCGCTTTGATTTACATCGACTAACATTTTTTTACCGTCGGAGACAAGCAAATAGCCCTTTGATTTTCTACCATATCCTCTACTTAACACACCTACATTAATTTTTTCATTTTTTAATAGTATTGTTAAATAAATAACTAATGGAGTTTTACCCGAGCCACCCATTGTTATATTACCCACAGATATTACTTTTGCATTTACAGTTACAGATTTGAATATACCTTTTTCAAAAAGCCAATTTCTTATTGAAATTATAAAAGCATAAATAGGAACAAGAGGATATAATATGAATCTTAATAATTTCATTTATTTAAAATGTTTCTGCTTTTGTCTGAATCTGGTTTAATACTTTATCACACTTTTCAATCATTGCTGAAGTTTCATCATAACCAAGGTTCTTATCAACAAATATTGGATCTGAAAATATAACCTTTGTTTTTGTAAAAGGTTTTGGTATTGTAAATTTATCCCAACTTTTTAGATTTTTTTTATTCTTATAACCAACTCCCACTAAAATTAAGGGAAGTCCGCTTTTTTTGGCTGCTATTACAGCACCGGCCTTCATTTTTCTATAGGGTCCTGTTGGTCCGTCAGGTGTAATTGAAATTGAAGATATATTTTTTGCAAAATCTAATAATATTCCAAGTGCAATATCTCCACCCTCTGTGCTTGAACCCCTTACAACTTGATACTTCCATAGCTTAAGTACTCTTGCAAGTAAATCACCATCCTTACTTTTACTTGTAAGCCCAGCAAAATTTTTATATCGCTGAAGATACCAGGGAAGAAGCATTGCACCATGCCAAAATGCAAAAACAAATTTCTTGTTTTCATTTTCCAGTTTATCAATTACCTTTTTATTTTCAAAAGAAATTCTTAAAGACTTACACAATAAGTTTGCTGCTTGAAATAGTGTGTNTTGTCCTATCTTTCTTAAAAACACTTTTTTAATTTTATCTTTTTGCATAAAGAGAGGAAGCGATTATTTCAGCTGCTTTTTTTGAAGCATTTTCTTTCCCCAAACTCTCCTTTATCTTTTTTAGTTCTTCTTTTGTGTTATTATAAAATTCTATATTAGTTAAAAATTTTTCTGTTTCTTCAATAATATATTTTTCTTTAGCTTTTGATTGTACCAACTCAGGAACAATTTTTTTACCAGCCAATATGTTTGCCATTCCAATATCTTTTATTTTTATCAAACTTTTTCCTATCAAATAAGTAATTGCACTTGTTTTATAAACAATAACCATTGGTAATTCTAATAGTGCTGCTTCCAATGTTGATGTTCCAGATTTAATAATACCAAGTTTTGAATGTTTAAGCAAGTCATATGTTAAACCTGTTGCAGTTTTAAAATTCTTAAAATCAGTTAAAGAGTAAAATATTTCTTTGTCTATATTTTCAGAGCAGGCAACCACTATTTGTAGATTATATTTTTCAGTGAGAAATTTAGCAGCTGAAATACATTCCGGAAATATAGATTTTACTTCTTGCTCTCTGCTGCCGGAAAGTAAAAGAAGAATTTCCTTTTTGTAATCCAGGTTTAGTTTTGAATATAATTCTCCTTTAGTCAAAAACTTATAATCATTTAATCTTGAAATTAGTGGATGTCCAACGAAAACTGAGTCAACTAAATTTTGCTTATACATTTTTTCTTCAAACGGAAAAACCACCAGCATTTTGTTGATCAAACTTTTTATTTTTTTAATTCTTCCTGAACCCCAAGCCCAAATTTGAGGGGAGATGTAATAAATTACATTAAGATTAAGTTTCTTAAATTTTTTTGCAATATTTAAGTTAAATCCTGGGTAATCAATTAAAACAATATTTTTGATATTTCTTTCTTCTACAAAATTTACAATATCTTTTTGAACTTTTTTAATAAAAGGAATGTGTTTTATTACCTCTAAAAATCCCAAGAAAGCCATTTTGTTAGTATGATAAATTAATTCCATACCTTCTTTTTGCATTTTATCGCCGCCAATCCCATATATTTTAAAATTGGGATTTAGAAGTAATAAGTTTTTAACAAGTGCACTTCCGTGTAAGTCCCCCGAAGATTCACCGGCAATAATAAGAATTTCTTTTTCATCTTTACTTTGCATACACAAAAATTTTCTAATTAAATAAATATCATTAAAACTATGAGTCGAATCTAAAAAGGTCTAATTTCAATTTTTAGGTATCGAATTCAGTTTAAATTTGCCATTTATTTTTTTAAAAATACCTTTTTAGAGCAGACTCAACTATTAATAAAACTGTAACTAAAATAAATGCTTGCATGCTTCTTTTTTCTGATCGAAGTCCTGCCTTAATATTTAATTCAGGTTGTATAACATTTTCTGGTTTATATGGAGTAAATCTGGGGAAGAATCTGGGGACATATTTTATATAATTTTCAAATTCTTTTCCAAATTTTATAATCAAAAAAGATTCTTCTTCTCTAACAATTAAATAATATTGAAATAAAAAAAACAATAAAGCAAATATTTGCATATATGGGAACAGAGCTAAGGACATTACTCCAAACCCTGTGTATAATAAAATATTACCTACATAAAGTGGATTACGGACAAAAGCAAAAGGTCCGCTGATGATTAAAAAAGTGCCGCCAACCCCACCAGTTGTTCTGGTTTCACTTCCAGCCCAACTAACTCCCCATAAACGGATCAATTCACCTACTAATGCTATAAAAAAACCAATTATCAAACTTGGTATTGTGGCTTTTTGAAAAACAAACATTAATATTAAAAAAGGAATTGGAGTGTATGATCTGTAATTAAAAAATTTTTTAGCAATGTTTTTCATACTTTAGCCTTGCATGTAGACTTCTCTGCGTTTTAATTCTGCTTGATGTCTTTTCTTTAAGTTTTTTTTAGACATCAGTTTTTCAATTATAAGTTTTACTTCATTAAAATTTTTATATGGGGAATAAGATATTCTTTCTCTTTCGCAAAACTTTAACAAGTCATCCTTGGCAAAAATAAAATCACAAAACTGTGCCGTCTCTTTATCAGAATTTCCATCACCTATATAAATAGTGTACTCGTCATCAGCACTGTGATTTATTATATGATTTCTTTTGCAGTTAGCCGAAGATAATAATTCTTCGTCTTGATATGGGAAAGATGGAATAAGTTTAAAATCTTCAGTAATAGTAAGATGATTAGCATAATATTTTATATGCTGTATACCATCTTTGGAAAATAATCTATCGATATAGTAATCAAAACCATCGCTTAATACATAATATTCAAAATTATTATTTTCACAAAAATCATAAAAGTTATGAAATGTAGGATCAATTTCTAAAGTGTCAATAAAATTATCTAATTCCTTGGGTGATATTTTTTCAACAGAATTACACAATTTAATCCAACTATCTTTAGCAGAAATTCTATCATTTAAAAGGTCATCGATTATTTCTTTTACTGAAGTGGGTTCACCAAATTTTTCAAAAATTGCTTCACCAACATCTTGAGTAGTTATTGTTCCATCAAAGTCAATAAATATCTTAAAAGTCCTTTTCATCAGTTAGTGTGGGTAAGTTCAAAATCTTCATTAAAACGAACACTGACTAATTTTGAAATACCTTCTTCTTGCATAGTAACACCATAAAGAGTACTTGCCGCTTCCATTGTTCTTTTATTATGAGTAACAACTATAAATTGTGTTCCCTCGCTAAAATCACATATAATTTTATTAAATCTGTCAATATTCGCATCATCAAGAGGAGCATCAATTTCATCTAAAATACAGAATGGACTTGGTTTTACAAGGTAAATTGAAAATAAAAGTGCAATAGCAGTAAGAGTTTTTTCTCCTCCGGAAAGAAGTTCTATAGATGTTGGTCTCTTGCCTCTTGGTTTTGCAATAATTTCTATCTTTGCTTCTAATGGATCTTCACTTTCATCAATTCTTAAATCAGCTTCATCACCCGGATTAAATAGTGAACCAAATATTTTTATAAAATTAGTCCTTATTTTTTCAAATGTTTCTGAAAATAGCTGTTGGGCTGTGTTATTAATTTCTCCAATAGTTTTAACTATATCTTTTTCAGATTCAATTAAATCGTTTCTTTGATTATTAAGAAAATCGAATCTTTCTTTCTCTTCTTCATATTCTGAATAAGCTAATAAATTGATTGGACCGAGAATTTTAATTTTTTGTTTTAAATCAGCAACTTCAGTTTCTCTTTCTTTAAAATTAAAACTATCCAGATCATCAAATTCTTTTTTAACTAATGTTAATGAATAATTTTCTTTTATGTGTACTTTAAGGTTTTCTACCTTAATCTCAATTTCACTTATTCTTAAATCAGATTTATGAATTTCTTCAGTTAAAATCTCTTTTTCTTTTCTTATTTCATCCTGCTTATTTTCTTTTTCATTAATGATAGATTGAACAGACTTATATTTAGTATTTATTTGTGCTTCTTCTTCTTGAAGTTTTGTTTTTATAATTTCATTTTGGTCAGCTTCGTTTTGACTAGATTCAATTACACTGTAAAGACTTTCTTTTTCGTTAGTTGCTGAATTTATGTCTTNTTNTCTTTTATTAATGCTATTATCCAGATTTTTTAATGTATTCTGAGCCCTGTCAATTGCGTTTTCAACATTTTTTCTTTCAGCTAAAAGTTTTTCTAATTCAATTCTGATTTTATTTTGATCGTTTAGAGATTGGTTATGTTTTGTCTCACTTTCTTTAAATTCATTTTCAAGCAAACTCTTAGCTTCATCTTCGGTTTTTTTATTTTCAATTAGAGAATTAATATATTCTTGAAGTTTTATTTTCTCTTCATCTAATTTGTTAGAATTGTGGGCAATAATTTGAATTTCTTTTCTAGCTGATTCTATTTCATCATCGGCTTTATTTTTTTCAAATTCAAACTGAGAAATCTGTTTGTCAACATTCGCCAGGTCATTAACTAATATTCTACCTTTGTCAGACAGAATTTTTAAGTCAATAGAGTTTAATTCGTTTTCAGTTTCTTCAACTTTATTGCTTAGTTCTTTTAATTTTTGTTTTTCAATAGGAAAATCTTTTTTTAGATCTTCTAGAAGCTGCATTCTTCCAAACAAACTGTTATCAGCTTGAGTCGAGCTTCCACTTTCAACCAAACCCGAGTTATCAATAAAATCTCCTTCTAAAGTTGCAAAACTAAAGCCTGGAAATTTTGAAGATGATTTGATCATGTTATCAAGCGAATCTACAATTGCAATGTTGCTTAATATTCTATTGAATAACCCTTTCCATTTTTTGTCAGTTTCGATATAATCTTTAGCCCACCCTATAAAACCGGTAGTAGATTGGATTTTTTTAATTTTTCTATTTACTGTAAAATTATTTAGTTTGGTCCAAAAATCATTAATCGAAGAATGTTCAACATCACCAAGATAAAAAGCAGCTCGACCGGCAGAATTACTCTTTAAATAATTGATTGCTTCTTTTAATTCAGAAACAGAATCAATTAAAATATTATTTAAATTATTTCTTAAAGCTGCATCAATTGCTAGTCTATATTTTTCATTTGATGTGCCTACCTGAGCAAGTAGTTTCTTTTCTTTATTAGTCCAGTTTGTATCAACTATAAGAGCTTTAGTTCCCTTAGAGACACCGTCAAGATTATCAATTAAACTTTGGATGAAGTTTATTTTATCCTTCATGGAATTTATTAAACTTTTTCTGTCAAGTTCTTCGTTTTTAAGTTTATTTAGTTCATTTTCAAGGTTGTTTTTTCTTTCCTGTTCTTTTAAAAAATCTGACTCTGCTTCTTCCAGATTATTTTGAGCGGTTTCCTTGTCATTTTGTAATTGTTCTATAAATCCGACAGTCTTAGCTATCTTATTTGTTAAGGCTAAAATCTTATCATCTCGTTCGGAAATAATCTTATTTTTTTCGTTCAGAGATTTTATAGTGTTGGATAAGTCATTTTCTTTGTTGGTAAGTTCTTTAAACTTTTCAAGCAAAGAATCATTTTTAACACTTAATATTTTTCTCTTGTTTTCAAGTTCTTCTTTGGCTGAGCTAACTATACTTTCTGATTCATTGTTCTGTTCTTGTTTTATTAAAATCAGATTTGAGAAATCTTCAATCTTTTTTTTGCTATCTTCAATAAAATTTTTTGTTTCTCTAACTTGTTGGTTTAGTTCTTCAAGTTCTTGTTGATATTTATCGATATTATCTTCAAGAGAATTTTTTCTTCCTTCGGCAACAGATAATTGTTTTTGGCTGTTATAAATTTTTTCTGTAACTGATGTAATCTCATTTCTTTTTTCTTGTAAATAGCCTTCTATTTCGTGCAGTGAAGATTTAACTCCTTTCAGCTCATCAGCCAACCTTGAAATTTCAGATTCTAGATTTAGTTTTAATTTGAAATTTGCATCTTTCTTGGCGAGAAGATTTTCTTTTTGTTTTGAAAAAAGACAAAGCTCTCTCTCAGCAAAATCTATTTCAAGTTCTCTTAAAGTTGCAGATATGTTTGTATATCTTTCAGCTTTTTTTGCTTGTCTACCTAAAGAATTAACTTTTTTTTCAACTTCAGAGACTATGTCATTTACTCTTGAAAGATCTATTTTTACTTCATCTAATTTTCTTAGAGCAAGTCTTCTGCGGAGTTTATATTTGTTAACTCCTGCAGCTTCTTCAAACATTGTTCTTCTTTCATCTGCTTTATTGCTAAGAATAGTTTCAACCATTTTCAATTCAATTACAGAATAAGCGTTTGCACCGATTCCAGTATCCATAAAAAGATTGGTGATATCTTTAAGTCTGCAGATGTTTTTGTTCAGAAGATATTCACTTTCACCCGATCTGAAAATTCTACGGGAAATGGTTACTTCTGTAAATTCGGTGGGTAAAATTCCTTTATCATTTTGAATTGTTAATGAAACTTCTGCCATTCCCATCGGCTTTTTATTAGAAGTGCCGTTGAAAATAACATTTTCCATTTTATCACTTCTAAGAGCATTGCTTTTTTGTTCACCAAGACACCATCTTATAGCATCCACAATATTAGTTTTACCACAACCATTTGGACCAACAATGGAAGTTACACCTTCATTAAAATTAATTACGGTCTTTTGAGCAAAAGACTTAAAACCAAATATTTCTAATTTTGATAAATGCAATTGTTTATTTAATTAAATAATATGGCTAAAAAATAAAAAAGTGAATATTTTAATTGATAGTATAGCAAAAATCCGCCAAATATGACTAAAAATGTTAATATACTGTAAAAATATACCTTGCCCGGATTTATGTCAAAAATAACATAAACTCCTTTCAATAATCTATGGATAGTCCACACAAAAAACAGAATAATTGAAGCGTAAATGTAGTTATTTAAATTTGAAATTTCGGAATTTAAAATTCTAAAAAGAACTATCCCAACAGGTATCAATAAAGCGAATGGTAAAAACGACCAAATAACTGTAAAATAAATACTTGAAATAAATACACGAGTTTTAATTACAAAAGAAAATAACTTTATAATTCCCATCAATAGTATAAAAATTATAGTAGTTAATATTGTTAACCAAATTATTGACATTAATGGATTCCATGCTAAATAACTAATATCTCTTATTATTCCGGGGTTACCAAAAGAGACAAGTAATTTTTCAAATACAAAATCTGTTTTGAAGTAAAAAAGTAAATTGCTTAAAACCAAAGAATTTGTTCCGGCTAATATAATAGCCAGTAAACCTGTATGGAAACCTGAAATCATTCTTAAATCTCTAACATCGGCAAAAAAGTTATATGGTCTTAGTAATGCTCTGGAAGAATCCTCTCTAAATTTTTTCCCTGAGTTTACAAGTATTCCCATGCCAAGTGCCAGCAAAAGACCAAATATTATAAACAACATTGGTGATCGATCAATTTTGTTTCCTATAGGAATTGTAACTCTTTCACCGTTATGAAATTTTGAATAAATAACTTTATAAGCCATTGTCTTGGTTTTTTTATCCAATGATATTAAACCAATATTGTACAAATTATTTTTTGAATAGCCTGAAGTTAAAGAAGAATAGTCTCCTGTGTAATCAAACATAGAGTTTATAAAATAACCTAAATTGCTTGGCTTTTTATAAGATGAAATTAAATCACTAAAGTATTTTGCCTGAGCTTCATATGTAAATGGATTTGTGTATCCGTTACTATGCCCGGAATTTATTGTATAAGTAGCTTGGCTTATAAAAACTTTGCTGCTATTAATATTCTTATAAAGATCATCTAGATTTTTTATTTTATCTTCTAATGAATTGTTAAAAAGTTCTACACCATAAAGGTCTAAATTGTTTATTGACTTTATTTCAAAATTAGAGAATGATGCATAAGTTAAAAAACTTGTTTCACCTTTAACTATTGCAGCTAGATTAGATAACAATGAGTTCTGATTTTCATTTCCATTTGTATATCCACTGCCGAGTCCGAAAGCTACTACATTATTATAATGTTTGTATTCTTTTAAATATGTTCTTAGATAATTTTCAATTTTAGAAGAATAATTAAAATTACCTGCAAAGTGAGATGGAATATTATTTATTGGAAGTTCAATGAAAGCAAGCAAGCCATATTTCATGCATAGTTCAATCAAATATGGATGAGGAATCATCTTTGCAAATCTAACAGTATTAAATCCTGTTTCTTTAATAATTTTTATATCTTCTTCCATTTGATTATAACTAGCAAACTCACCATTCTGTCCAAAAGAAGGAATATAAGTCACACCATTTATCAAAAAAGGAGATTGGTTTAATTCAATTTGGTTTTTAACATTAGTTAAAGAAAGTATTGCAACTTTTTGTTTTACTTCATCAACTATTCCATTTTTACTTATTAATTGAACCGTTGCATAGTAATAAGTTGGATAATCTTGTGTCCAAAAAATTGGAGAAGAAAGTTTAAATGAATTATTTATAATTGAAACAGAATTTAGATCATAATTAAAATTTGTAACGGGTAAGTCAATACTCTGTTTTCCGTCGCTTGATTTTAAATTTATTTTTATTGAATAATTATTGTTTGAAGAAGAGTCATTGCTAAAAAACTTAGAAGTAAAATTAAGTTCAGTAGAATTATTTTTTTTGTCTGCAATTGTATTAAAGTTTATATCATCTAAGTAATTATTGGGTTGAACAGAAATAAATACATCTCTAAAAATACCGCCAAAACTTTTAGGGAAATAAATTCTTTGTTTAAATGGAATTGTATTATCAGATAAATTGTATTTCAAATTAACTTTTAAAACATTGTCATTTCCGTTTTTGATTAGATCTTTTGGTAGCTCAAATGAAAATGGGAAAGCACCACCTAAATGTCTGTAAATAATATTATTGTTTAATGAAAATTCAGCTGAATAATTAACACCCAAAAAGTGAAGTAATAAAGTGTGTCCATTAATATCATTTTCAGTTAGAGGAAATGTCCTTTCAAAAATTAAATTTCCGGATCCTTCAAATTCAGAAGGGATGGATATTGATAATGAATTTAAATCACTTTCTACATTCTTAACAGTCCATTTACCGTTCAAATTAATTATTCTTCTTGTCTGAGATAAACCATAAATATCTGAAGCGTTAACAGGTAGTTGATACTGAGGAATTCCTTTAAAAATTATTTGTCCATGTAAAATAGATGAGGGTGATAAAAAGTAAAATATTAATAAGAAAGTGATAAAATTAAAATATCTTTTCTGCAATTTTTAAGCCTAAAGTGGTATAAATTAATTCTGTAAATATACCAAAGAAGAGAAGGTAAATCAATGATAGATGTTCTAAAACCTAAGAAAATCTACTATTTTAAGCTTTTATTATGCTTATAAATGATTCTGCTTCTAAGCAAGCTCCCCCAACTAAAGCTCCGTCAATATCTTCTTTAGCCAGCAAATCTTCGGCATTATTTGGTTTTACGCTTCCTCCATATAAGATAGGTATATTTTCAGAAGTAGCTTCAGAAAAAGTATCTTTTAAAATTGATCTTATAAATTTATGAACTTCCTGTGCTTGTTGAGGTGATGCAGTTTTTCCTGTTCCTATTGCCCAGATTGGTTCATATGCAATTATTATTTTATTTACATCTTCCTCATTAAGATCTTTTATTCCTTCCAGCACTTGTCTTTCTATAACTTCCTTAGTAGTTCCGTTTTCTCTTTGAACTAATGATTCTCCAATACAAAATATGGGAGTTAAATCAGAATAGAGTGCTTTTTTAATTTTTTTATTAATCAGTTCGTCACTTTCTCCAAAAATTGTTCTTCTTTCTGAATGACCAAGTATTACATATTTACAACCGACGCTTTTCAGCATATCATTTGAAATCTCTCCAGTAAATGCGCCTTTTTCTTCAAAATGCATGTTCTGTGCGCCAAGCTCTATTTTTGTTCCTTTTAATAAATTACTTATTTCACTTAGTGATGTAAATGGCGGGCAAATAATAACCTCTCTAATTAAATTTTGATTATTTAACCCTGAAACCAATTTAGAGACTAGGTTTTGAGATTCACTAATGTTATTAAACATTTTCCAATTGCCGGCAATAATTCTTCTTCGCATTTTTCCCTCAAGATTATCAATTATTTATATTTTGTTGTACAATTTACAAACAAGTGATGGTTCAATCAAAAAATATTATTCAGCAGGACATTCTATAATTTGTTTAGAAAATATATCTGACTAAATTTAAAATATGTTAAATAAAAGAATACCAAAACCTGTAAAGCATCTTTCTTATGTAAGTCTCTTTACTGACATTGCCAGCGAAATGCTTTATCCAATTACCCCAATTTTTTTAACTTCAATATTGGGTGCGTCAATATCAGTCGTTGGAGCATTGGAGGGAGCTGCAGAAATTATTTCCGGATTCCTTAAAGGATACTTTGGAGCATTATCTGATAAAATAAAAAAGAGGTCACTGTTTGTAAAAATAGGTTATGCACTTTCTGCACTCTCTAAACCTTTTCCGGGGTTATTTCCTTATATCTCAGCTGTTGTTGGCTCAAGAATTACTGACAGAGTTGGAAAAGGAATGCGAACAGCACCAAGAGATGCTTTGCTTGCAAGTTATGCTAAAGAAAATACTGGTGCTATTTTTGGTTTTCACAGAGGTATGGACACACTCGGTGCGGCACTTGGTCCATTACTTGCATTGGCTCTGCTTTATTTTTACAACAATAATTATCAACTTATATTTTTAATTGCATTCATTCCATCTTTGATTGCAGTTACTTTTACTTTTCTTATTAAAGATAATTTTACATCAGAAACTAAAAAAGGGAAAAACAAATATTCAGTATTTTGGCATTCAGCTTCTGCAGATTATAAATTTCTTTTAATTCTTATAACCGTTTTTTCTTTAGTTAACAGCAGCGATGTTTTTCTTATTTTAAAATCAAAATCGATTTCAGGCTCTTCTACTTTGGCAATATTGGGCTATGTTTTTTATAATATTGTTTATGCGGTATTTTCATACCCATTGGGTAAACTTTCTGATAAGTACGGGAAAAAGAAAATATTTGTAATAGGACTTTTTATTTTCTCTTTAGTTTATCTGGGATTTGCAAAACTTAACAGTGTTTATATTCTTTGGATTCTCTTTGCTTTCTATGGAATTTATGCTGCTTCAACCGAAGGGATTGTAAAGGCGTGGATTTCTGATTTAATTACGGATGAGTTTAGAGGAACTGCTATTGGACTTTTAACTATGTGTTCAAGTTTGGCTATTATGCTGGGTTCTTTTTTAGCAGGTGTTTTGTGGGATCAGTTTGGCTCACAAGTGCCTTTTTTAATTTCTTCTGTTGTGAGTTTTGTTATTGTTATAATTTTGATAGTTAATAAAAAAATATAACTCTAAAAGTAATTGACATAATTTTATACTATCCCTTGTTTTCCGTATTTTTACAGAAAAAATTACAATATGATCAAAAAGAAAACAGCAGTTGTTGCTTTAAGCGGAGGAATGGATAGCTGTGTTACTGCTGCTATTGCTTCAAAAGATTACAACCTGGCTTTAATTCATATTAATTACGGACAAAGAACTGAAGAGAGAGAATTAAAATCATTTCACGATATTTCTGATTTTTACGGCATAGAAAAAAAACTTGTTATAGATTTTACACATTTTAAAAAGATTGGTGGTTCTTCCCTTACTGATAAAAACATAAAAATATCACAAGCCAATTTAGAAAACCAAAATATTCCTTCTTCTTATGTCCCTTTTCGCAACGCAAATATTTTATCAGCTTGTGTAAGCTGGGCGGAAGTTATAGAAGCACAAGCTGTTTTTATCGGTGCAGTTTATGAAGATTCATCAGGTTACCCTGACTGCCGTCCTGAATTTTTTGAATCTTTTGAAAATGCCGTTAATAATGGAACAAAACCAACAACAGAATTAAAAATTATTACTCCTATAATTAATATGTCAAAAAAAGAAATTGTGTTAAAAGGCTTTGAATTAAATGCACCTTTTCAACTTACATGGTCTTGTTACCAAAATGAAGATGAGGCTTGCGGAGTTTGTGACAGCTGCGCTTTAAGATTAAGAGGATTTAAACAAGCCGGAAAAGAAGATCCAATAAAATATAAGACCAGACCTGTATATTAATATAAATCAATAGGAATAAAATGGACAAAAAATTAAAATTATTAGAAGTTTTTGATAACTCTCATCCAGATAGAGAGTACACTGTTATTCACGAAGCACCTGAGTTTACATCTGTTTGCCCTATAACCGGTCAGCCGGATTTTGCAACTATAACTATTGAATATGTTCCGGATAAATTATGTGTGGAATTGAAATCTTTAAAATTTTATTTAAACTCTTATCGCAATGACGGAATCTATTTTGAAAATGTTACCAACAAAATATTAGACGATCTGGTAAAAGTGTGCAAACCAAGATATATGCTTGTCACAGCTGATTTTAATATAAGAGGCGGTATTGCTTCAACAGTTGAAGCAGAGTACTTTAAAGAATAAAACTAATTATGACAGCTTTAGAAAAACATAAAGAAAATTTTTTAAATGAAAGAATAAAACTTTTCAAGAATGGAATAAAACAAAAAAATTCTTTAAAATTTTCTTTGGAATATAGTCTGCTTGTAGAGGGCTTTATCAGAGATATTGCAGGGAAGAAAAAATATAATTTTTCTTTAACTTCAGCAGGAAGTTTTAGCAGGAGAGAGCTTTCACCATTTTCTGATATTGATCTTATCTTTATTACAGATTCACTTAAAGACAGCGAAAAAGATATTGCAAATTTAGTACAGTTGTTTTGGGATAACGGAATTGAAGCTTCACATACTGTTAGAGTTTATACCGATATTAAAAAGTTTTTGAAAAATGATTTACATGTATTTACTCAGTTTTTTGAAACCCGCTATTTGTTGGGTTCAGAAAATATATATAATGAATGGAAAGAAAAATTATTCAAAGCAATAACAAAACCTGTAAAACAAAAACTTTTAAAAGAATTAATAAATGATGTTTTTGATCGATACAAAAAATTTGGGGATTCACCCAAAGTAATAGAACCAAATGTTAAAATGTCAGCAGGTGGTTTGCGTGATTTTCAAACTGTAGAATGGATGTATATTCTTTATACTAAGTTAATGTTACACAAACAAAACGAATTAACACAAGCTGAAATATTTATAGAGCAATTAAGAGATAATAATTTAACAACTCCCGAAGAATGCAAACGATTGCTGGAAAGTTATAGACTTATAATTTATATAAGAAATCTACTACATCTATTCGAAAATCAAAAGACAGACAGATTTGAATTTAGGCATCAAAAAAAAATTGCAAAATATTTGTACAATAATCCCAAAGCACTAGCAGAGTTTATGCAGAAATATTTTGAAGCTTCAAATGTCATATTCCGCTTTTCAAAATCAATGAGGAAAAAGTTTGAGGAAGAAATTCTTCCTTCCAGATCCGAGACATTAAATATTCTCCTTGATGATCATTTTATTTTGAATGGCAGACTTATATCACATAATACTAATATGAAATTAGAATTATCGGATGTAATGAGAGCCTTCTATTATAGAGGTAAACACTCAGCCCATTTTGATGAAAGTTTAAGATCAGAAATTGTGGAATTGGTTGAGAAACTTGAATATACGGATAAAATAGAAGCAGAATCTTCAGTTTTTTTTAGAGAAATTCTAATGCTACCAAAGGGTGTTGGTAATACATTATCCGCAATGAATGAACTTGGTGTGCTTGGCGCCTTTATGCCTGAGTTTAAAGATATAATCGGTTTTATGCAGCATGGAGTTTATCATTGCTATACTACTGATGAACATACTATAATGACAATTAAAAATTTAGAAAAATTAAAAGACCTTAATACAGACCCGGCTAAAATTTATAACAGCATAAAAAATAAAGATGTTTTATATCTTGCTATGTTATTTCACGATATAGCTAAATCAATAAATATTGCTGGTCACGAAATTTTAGGTGCCGAATTGAGTGCAACAATTATGCAAAGACTCGGCTATGAAGATCATGAAATTTCCTTAGTTTCTTTTTTAGTAAAAAATCATTTATTAATGGAACAGGTTGCCTTTAGAAGAAATTTAAATGATGCTGAAACACTGGATAAGTTTGGCTCCAACTTTAATACTTTTGAAGAATTAAAATTTTTGTATTTAGTAACCTTTGCAGACCTTGCTTCTGTAAATGCTGTTATCTGGACATCTTGGAAAAGTGATTTACTTTCAGAACTTTTCAGCAAAATAAAAACAATGTTAGAAAATAAAATTTCCGGAGAAGATTTTTTAGTTTCTAATACTTATGTCATTCCAAAAGAAATTACTAAACATTCTCCTGAATTAACAGAATCGGATGTGCAAGATCATATTGAATCTATTGATGATATTGCGTATGCGCATCATTTTTCTGAGGAAGAAATTGCTAAACATATACTTGAAATTGAAAGAGGGAATAAACTATCTGTTTTATTCAATAATTTTGGCAATTTTACAAATGTTACTATTATAACAAAAGATTTTCCTTCATTGCTATCAAAACTTTGCGGAGTGATGTTAATTAATGACCTTAATATTCACGATGCTAAAATATTTACCAGGAAAGATGGAATTGTAATTGATACTTTTAATGTCTCGGATTTTAGGACACACAAAAAAATAGATTCAGAACAATATACTGATATTAAAAATAATTTAAGAGATGTGGTTACGGGTTTTTTAAAGCTAGATAATGAAATTGAAAAATTAAAAACAAAATGGTGGAGAATCGAAAAGAAATTATTTAAAAGAAGCGGACAGATTCAGATAGATTTTGAAAAACACGACAAATACACTATTCTAGATATTTTTTCACCCGATAGATTAGGTTTTCTTTTTCAAGTAACAAATAAAATGAACGAACTTGGGTTGATAATATATTTTGCAAAAATCTCAACTAGGGGAGATGATATTGTTGATTCATTTTATGTGTTAAATAGAGAAGGCAAAAAAGTTTCATTCAATGATTACGATTTTGTTAAATCAGAATTAATAAATTCTATAGAGGAAATAAATTGAATTTTATTGACAGAGGAAGACCCATTGGCGTGTTTGATTCAGGTATTGGCGGTTTAACTGTTGTTAAAAGATTAGCTTCAACTTTACCGAATGAAAATATTGTTTATTTTGGAGATACAGCCCGCGTACCCTATGGCTCTAAATCTAATTCTACTGTTATTGAATATTCTCTGCAAGATGCAGCCTTTTTAATCACAAAAAATGTTAAAGCAATTGTTGTTGCCTGTAATACTGCTTCTTCTATTGCTATAAATTCTTTAAGGCAAAAATATGATATACCGATAATTGGAATGATTGGACCCGGAACTGAGTTTGCATTAAAATCTACAAAAAACAAAAAGATAGGAATTATTGGAACAAGGGCAACTATTGATAATAAAGCATATTCAAAGGCATTAAAGAAAAAAAATAAAAAATTAAAAGTGTTTGAAAAAGCCTGCCCATTATTTGTACCACTGGCAGAAGAAGGTTGGATTGAACACAAAGCTACTTATGAAATAGCAAAAGAATATTTAACATCACTTAAGAAAAAAGATATTGATATATTAATTCTTGGCTGCACACATTATCCTATTTTAGCAGGAGTTATCCAAAAAGTAATTGGTGAAAAAGTAAAACTTATTGACTCTGGAATTGCTGCTGCCGAATTGGTCAGATCTGAAATTAAAAGAATTGGTTTACTAAATCATTCAAGTAATTTAGGCTCCGTAGATTTTTTTGTAACTGACATACCTAAAAAGTTTAAAGAAATAGCAGAATTATTTTTAAGCGCACCCATTAAAAAAGTAAGAAAGGTTGAGCTGGAAGATATTTTGAACCATTAGTTTAAATTTTTTTCAAATAATTTTTTTAATTTTTTCTTGTCCTTAGTTTTACCCAAAGCTAACATTAATTTAATTCTGGCTTTCTGACCGTTTAAATACTCTGCAAAAATAACGCCCAAATTATGTAAATGTTTTCCGGCTCCGGGATAGCTGTAAATGTCCAGTGTTTCACCGGCAGGGCATCTGGAGACTAAAACTATTGGGATATTTTTTTTAACTGCATATTCAATACCATTAAAAGCAGCAGGAGGAACATTACCAACACCAAGTGCTTCTACAACAATACCGTGTGCTTTGCTGTCAGCAGAAAATTTAAAAAACTTTTCATCCATTCCGGCATATACGGTTAGCATATCTACATTTGTATCAATTTTTGATGAATTAATTTTTTCTAATTTTCTGGGCAATCTATTTAAAATTATTTTATTGTTTCTAACAATACCGAGTTTACCAAAATCTAAACTACTAAAAGTATCTAATTCATCCGTAAAAGTTTTTGTCACTTCGCTTGCAGCATTAATTTCTCCATTCAAACAAACTAACACACCAATTCCTCTGCATTTATTATTTAGGCATACTCTTATAGCATCTGTAAAATTTTGAGGACCATCCCAATCAGGTTCAGAACTGTTTTTCATGGAACCTATTACAACAATTGGGATTTTAGTTTTAACAGTTAAATCCAAAAAATATGCAGTCTCTTCTAATGTATCTGTTCCGTGGGTTACAACAACTCCGGTAATATTATTTTTAGATATTAGTTGAGTTATTTTTTTTGAAAGTTTAAGCATGAGTTGTGGGGTCATATGTGGACCCGGGTATTTACCAAAATCATAACAAATTAAATTTGCTAATTTTTTTGCATCCGGAATTTTATTGAGCAATTCTGTGCCTGAATATCTTGGAATTGCTCCACCGGTTTTTTTATCAATTTTCATTGAGAAAGTACCACCGGTGAATATTATAAGTATATTTTTCTTCATAATTATTTTTATTTATTCAAATATAATAGAAACTTTTGTATTACAATAAAATTTATGACTTGAAGCAGTAAGTAATTACAGTTATTTTTAAAAAAACAATATGGAGAAAATATGTTAATAGTAGAAGATGTTGAACTGACACCAAACCCTCATGCATTAAAATTTATTTTAGACAAAATATTATTGAATTTTGAATCCAGACAATTTTCTATTAAACAAGATGCTGAACTAGATCCCTTAGCAAAAAGTATATTTGAGATAGACGGAGTTGAGTCTGTTTTTTATATGGATAAATTTATTACAATCGAAAAATCTAAATTAGCTGATTGGAGTAATATACAAGGTCCTTTTATTCAGTTTTTAAAAAATTTTGATGTTAATCAGATTCCAAAAGAAAAAGAAGTTAATGTTACTGATGAAAGTTCTAACAAATTACTAAAACAAATTAATGATGTTTTAGATAAACAAGTTAGGCCTGCTCTTGCAGGTGATGGTGGCGGTCTGCAAGTTATTGGATTGCAGGGTAACACAGTAAAAATAAAATATCAAGGAGCTTGCGGAACTTGTCCTACATCAATTACAGGAACTCTACAAGCAATTGAAGCATTATTAAAGAGAGATATAAATCCTTCTATTCAAGTAATTTCTGCTTAAATAATGACTTGTAAATAATTAAAGAGAAGATTTATTTAATAATATTCTTCCCTTTTTTTACACAAATTCCTAAATTTAGCATTGGTTCTTATCATTAAGGATAAAATGTTAACCAGAGAAAATTTATATCACAGTTCCTTTGATTTAGAAGGAATACATTTTGATGCATTCTCAACAAGAAAGGGAATATCAAAATTATTATTAAACACCCCACCTGAAATAATAATAAATATAAGAAAAACAAAACTTCATCCCGATGATCCATTTATGTTTGATATTTATTCTGAGCTAAAAGAATATTTTAATCTTAAAAGAAAAGATTTTAATATAATGCTTGACATAAGTGGAACACCTTTTCAAAAAAGAGTTTGGAAACAACTTCAAAATATTCCTTTTGGAGAAATTGTTTCATATAAAACTATTGCAGAAAGAATAAAACAACCCAAAGCATTTAGAGCAATAGGTCATGCAAATTCAGTAAACCCGGTTGCAATAATTATTCCTTGTCACAGAGTAATAAATAGTGATGGAACAATTGGAGGATATTCAGGGGGGATTGGTGTTAAAGAAAAATTGCTTGAATTAGAAGGGGTAAAAAGTTTGAATTTATTTAATACAATTTAAAGTAACTAACTTTTTTTAGTTGTAATTAAATAAATTTTTGTTTTTTGTTAATTCATATTTACCTGATTTAAAAATCATATTATTTAATTCATCCTGATAGAAAAACTTTTTCTCTCCGAATGCAGGCTTTAAGTGATTTAACCAAATTGCATTTGGATCAAACTTTGCGAAAAATGGTTTGTAACACCAGTCAGGATTTCTTCCTTGAATCAACATTAACTGAAAAACTTTTTCTCCTCTTATTTCCATTATTCCATTTATAAGAACTTTGCCCGGTAGCGCTGACATTACTGGTCCTCTGGCTGTCCTTGAAAGCCCTGATGTGTTTATAATTGCATTCCTATAAATATTGTATGCTTCAATTAAAGGAATTTCGAAATAATTTTTAGAGCCTGTATTTCTTTCAACAAACATGTAATATGGAATACATCCTAATGCAACTTGTTCTTTCCACATTTTTTCCCAGATAATAGGATAGTCATTTATGTTTTTAAGCAATGGAGACTGGGTGCGAATTTGTGTACCAGTTGAGAGTATTCTAGAAATCGCTTCTTTTACTATTTCTGTGGAAAGTTCAACATGATGGCTGAAATTTGCCATAATGCTTATATTTTTACCGTAACTTTTAACTTGTTTAAATAAATCGAGTATCTCATCTGCATCACTATCTGTTACAAATCTGTAAGGCCAATATGATAAAGATTTGGTTCCTATTCTGATTGATTTAATATGGCAGTACTCAGGATTTAATAAAGGCAAAATATATTTCTTCAAATTACCTATGCTCATTATCATTGGATCGCCGCCTGTAAAAAGCACATCGGTTATTTCTTTGTGCAGTAAAATATAACTTAAAAAATCATTTTTATTACAAGTTGAAAATTTTACATTATCAGATTTAACAAACTGTGACCATCTAAAACAAAAAGTACAGTATGCATGACAAGTTTGTCCAGTAGACGGAAATACTAAAACAGTTTCATTGTATTTATGTTGAATTCCAGGTGCTGGTTTATTGTTAATTTTGGGTATATTTAAAACTGACTGACCTGCAGGATTAGGATTCAATTCATTTCTAATATGGCTAGCGGTATCTTGTATTTCTTGAGGATTGTTATTAATAACAGCATTAACCATTTGATCAAAATGGTTATTTCTAAGCATTCCCTTTTGCATAAAATTTAATTGGTATATAGGGTCATCTGGAATATTATCCCAATTAATTAATTCTTCTAAAACATAATTATTAGTTCTAAAGGGTAAAACATTGGATATAACTTTTAATGCAAAAAGTTCATTTTTGCTCAAAATTTTAATTTGTGATATAGAATCAATATTATGTAAACTATATATTTTTAGATCTTTGGGGGTAATCATACTTAATAAATCCTTAATAATTAGCTTTGGTTTGATTATTTGCTTGATTTACTCTCTTGACAAATCAAACCCAGAATGCAGGTAAAATAGTATTTATAAACAAAATACAAAAAAAATATTATTTGTCAAGTCTGTGAAGTTGATTTAAAGGTAGGAAATAAAAAAAAGCGGCCTTAACCGCTTATTTAAGTTCAGTTACTTTGCTGATATCGCTGATTTTAACAAACTTTTCGTTAAACTTAATTGTGCCCTTATCAGATTTAATACTTTTAATTAATTTAACTGTAACACCGTCTGCTTTTTGTTTTACCTTTGATTTATCAGCAAAGGATTGTTGTTTAGCCATTTAAAATTCTCCGTTATAATTTAGTGGACAAATATATGAATTATAAAATATTAATAAAAGCCGATAAGCTTGTTTTTAGTAGATTTTGATTAAAAAACTAATCAATTCTTTCCATAAGTTCGGAATGATTCAGATCATATTTCTCAGCTTTTATGAGGTATTTTGTGTAGGGATGTGTAGGATTTTCTAAAATTTCATTGGTTTTGCCTATTTCTACAATTTTACCTTTGTATATAATTATTACTCGTTCACATAAGTTTCGTAATGCGTTTAGATCGTGAGAAATACAAATTAAAGTAACATTAAACTTTTTATTTATGTTTTTGGAAAGTTCTACTAGTGTAATTTTAGATTCAAAATCTTGTGCAGAAAAAGGTTCATCTAAAATTAATAATTCAGGTTGAACTGCAAGAAGCCTTGCTAAAGCAGCTCTTTGCTGTTGACCTCCACTTAGATTAGAGCCAATATTTTCCCAATATTTTTTTTGAAAATTAACAGATGAAAAAATTCTTTCTTTTTCTGATTCTATATTCCCGGGTAAATCTTTTCTAAGCTTAATAGCTTCTTCAATAATATCTTCAATTTTTCTAAAAGGGTTTAATATTTGTCCGGTATTCTGAAATAATATTTGGACTGAGTTAGAATTGTTTGTCAAATTAAAATTAATACTTCCTGCCGTTGGTTTTATTACACCTGCTATCAATTTTGCCAATGTTGTTTTTCCGCTTCCGGACTCTCCGGCAATACCAATAATCTCACCTTCATTTACTTCAAAAGAAATATTATTAAGTATAGTTTTTTCTTTGGTTTTAAAAAGATCAGTCTCTTTAACTTTAAAGCATAAATTATTTATTGATAATATTTTTGACATTAGTTATTAAACAATAATAATTCAGAATTGTATTTATTAAAAAAGTCTACTGTCTTATAAAATGGTGATAAAGTTAAATCTTTAAGCATTGCAATTTCATCACTTATTTTTTGAGCAAATAAAATATCCTGTGTTACTAGTAACACAGAATTACCTTCTTCTGTGACAAAGTCTTTTAATTTTAATAGCATCAAGTTGGCTATAGCTGAGTCAATCCCGGAGGTTGGTTCATCTAAAATCAATAATTCTGGTTTGGTTAGTAATGCTAACACTAAGCTAATTCTCTGTGCCATCCCACCGCTTACTTCATAAGGATACACTTTAAATAATTTTTCTTTACCGGGCAAAATAAAATATTCTAAAAGATCACTTATTTCATTTTCATCTTTACAAAATTTATTAAAGTAGTAACCAAATTGCTTTAAGTAATCAAAACTATTTATTGCATCTTGAAAAATATATTTTATATCACTTGCTCTTATTTTAAGTAATTCCTCATAATTAATTTTATAAATATCTTTTCCATTGCAAATCACTTCAGCATTTAAACTATAAATGTCCGTATCCAACAATTTTGTGATTGATTTAATTAAAGTAGATTTACCTGTTCCGTTTTTACCGAGGATGGTAAAGATTTTGTTTTCAGTAAGATTAAATTTGATATTCTTAAGCAATAAAATAGTATCTGTGTGTTTTTTAATGCTTATATCTTTAATATCAATCTTTAGCATTTGTACTTTTTGTTTTTGTATTTATTCAGTAAAATAATAAATTAAGTACAATTATATGAATATTTATAAATTACCGATTAAAATATGATGAAAAAATTATTCATAACCTCATTGTTGTATTTAATAGTTGTCTTTCTACCATCTTGCTCAAAAAAATCTGATCGGATTTCTAATCAAGTTGTAATTGGCATTGATTCTGATGTTGAATCACTCAATCCTTTATTTTCATTTAGCGGTTATGAAAATAATATAGGCGAGCTTCTTTATTTAAAACTTGTTCAGAGCGATTGGGATGAAGATAATGGGTCTTTAGTTTATTCACCTATGCTTGCCAAAAGTTGGGAATGGAATAAGGATTCGACCTNCGTTACTTTTTATTTAAGAAATGATGTAATTTGGTCTGATAGCCAACAGGTTACTGCTGAAGATGTGGTTTTTTCATTTGATATTTACTCTGATGAAAATATTGAAAGCAAATTGTATGATACTTTTAATAATTTTGATTTAGATAATACAAAACATATCCAAATTAAAAAATCATTTGAGATAATTAACTCGTACACTTTAAAAATAAACTTTAAAAAGAATTCCATTCCGTCACTGATGGATATAGACCTTCCTGTAATACCAAAACATGTATATGATAAACTTGATAGAAAAAAATTCGCTATGCTTGAGAAAGATATTGCACCAGTGACTAATGGTCCATTTATTCTTAAATCTTGGGATAAAAATCAGGCAATTGTTTTATCGGCCAATAAAAATTCTTTTCTATATGATTCTACTCACATTGAAAAAATAATATTTAAAGTCGTTCCGGATTATACCTCAAGATTAACACAGTTAAAAAAAGGTGAAATTGATTTTATGGAAGATATAAGAACCGATGATATTCCTTCATTGAAACAATTAGATTTTTTACAGCTTTCACCCCTGCCTGCAAGAGAGTATGATTATATTGGGTGGAATAATATTGATCCTGAAATATTTACTAAATCAAATAAAATTAAACCCAACAAATATTTTGGTGATCCTCTTGTTCGTAAAGCCTTAACTTTTGCTGTTAATAGACATGAAATAATTGATGAATATTTGGGAGATTTTGGACAAGTAGCATTTGGTCCTGTTTCACCTATTTTTAAGTCTTCATTAGCCGATATCAATCCACTCGAATATAATCTTGATTCTGCAAAATATTATTTGAGTAAAGCAGGGTGGGAAGACTCAGACAAAGATGGAGTACTTAATAAAAACGGATTAAAATTTTCATTTCCTTTCTATATTACTAACGGAAATCCAAGAAGGGAATTTGCTTCTACTTTACTTAAGAACAGTTTAAAATCTATTGGTATAAGCATAGAAGTAAAAAAAATAGATCTTCAGGTGTTAATGCCAAAATTATTTGCAAAAGAAATTGATGCATGGATGCTTGGCTGGGTTGTTGGTATGCCGCTGGATATGTATATATTCTGGCACTCAAGTTCAGATGCTAGTCAGCTTAATTTTGCCAGTTACAATAATAAAACTGTAGATAAATATTTAGAACAGTATAAAAGCACTAAATCAGAAAAATTAAAAGACGAATTAGCAAAAAAAATACAAACATTAATAAACAACGATCAACCGGTTACTTTTCTTTATTGGATTCGAAATCTAGTTGCTTATAACAAACGCATACAAAATTTAAAAATTACTCCGCTAGAACCCATTCACTACAGTTGGAATTGGACTGTTAACAATTAAATTGAAAAATGAATAAAGAAATAATTTTATCTTTATCTAAAAGATTTGTTACATCATTAGTAGTACTTCTATTGATGTTAAGTTTTTTATTTGTATTGCTTAGGTATTCTCCCGGTGATCCTACTCAAAAATTTGTTTCTGCAAAATTAAGTCCAAACCTTGCTTCAAAAGTTAAAGAATCATTTGGATTGGATAAGCCTGTATTAACTCAATACAAAAATTTTATGATAAACCTTACAACCGGTGATTTAGGAGTTTCATACACTTATAGGGAATCAGTAATTTCTGTCATTGGAAAATATCTTCCATTTACAATTATTTTCTCATTGTTAAGTTTTCTTATTCAAATATTACTTGGTTATTATCTGGCTTTATATTCTATTAAAAGAAAAAGGAGTTGGATAGATAAAGTAATTCAGAAAATTAGTTTATCAGTATATGCAGTTCCTTCCTTTGTAATAGGTGTTTTGCTTATTTATGTTTTTTCATGGAAAATTAATTTATTTCCTTCCTCGGGATTAACTTCATTTAATAGTCAACCTACATCCTTTATTTCTCAACTTGGTGATTATTCAATTCATATGGTACTCCCTCTAATTACACTTTCATTGGGAGGAATAACTGTTTTTTATAAATACTTGCGNGATAATTTAGATGAAACTTACAATTCTCATTTTGTAATGAATCTTAGAAGCTATGGAATCTCTGAAAAAGAATTAATTAAAAAACATATAATTCCCAATTCCATTGGTCCAATGATTTCTGTAGCCGGAATTGAATTAGGAATTTTATTAAGTGGTGCATTAATAACCGAAGTTATTTTTGGTTTACCCGGAATGGGAAGATTAGCAATAACAGCTATCTTAAGCAGGGATTATCCTTTAATAATCGGCTGTACATTTATATCAGGAGTGTTGATTATTCTAAGCAACCTTTTGGCCGATTTTATTAGA